>ERZ1026882.48-NODE-48-length-119243-cov-60.716339_pt1 | contig 119243 bp, 108 predicted proteins | sample MGYA00380171_ERZ1026882 | MGnify/ENA primary metagenome ERZ1026882 (study PRJEB33269, sample SAMEA4719807) | human gut metagenome | biome: human-associated habitat; feature: organic feature; material: feces | place: Cameroon | collected 2013-10 ...
TTAAATAGTAGTTTAGAGATTTTAAACAAAAAATTTTTACATGCGTTTGCCCTGCGAGCATAAGCGGCTTGTATTGACAATGTTTTTAGTTTGATATAAAACTTTCTTATATGGAAGTTTTTTCAGAAGAGAAAAACGATGTTTTTGTTCCTCAGAAAATTTTTATGCAGCGTGCAATTGAACTTGCGAAAAGAGGTGGCGGAAAAGTTCATCCGAATCCTCTTGTAGGCGCTGTGATTGAAAAAGACGGAAAAATCATTGCGGAAGGTTTTCATCACGAATACGGAAATCTTCATGCGGAGCGGGACGCTTTAAAAAATGCGGCTGAAAAAAATGCTTGTGTCCGCGGAGCAAATCTTTACGTTACATTGGAGCCTTGCTGCCACACAGGAAAACAGCCTCCATGTACTCAGGCAATCATAGATGCCGGCATAAAAAATGTCGTGATTGGAAGCCGCGATCCGAATTCTCTCGTAAACGGAAAAGGGGTTGCTCAGCTTGAAAATGCTGGAATAAAAATTTTCCGGGATTTTATGAAAGCTGAATGTGATTCTCTGAATGAAATTTTCTTCTATTACATAACTGCTAAGCGTCCTTTTGTGATTGTAAAATATGCACAAAGCGCGGACGGAAAAACTTCACTTTCTTCAGGCGAAAGCAAATGGATTACAAACGAAAGTTCCCGTGAATATGTTCATTATTTGCGCGGAACAACTGCGGCCGTTATGTGCGGAATTCAAACTGTTCTAAAAGATGATCCGCTTTTGACTTGCAGAATTAAAGGCGAAGAATTGAATCAGCCTGTTCGTATTGTTCTTGATACAGAGTTGAAAATTCCGCTTGAAAGTAATCTTGTAAAAACCGCGAATGAAGTTCCGCTTATAATTTTTACTTGCTCTGATTCTGCAAAAAAATCCGCCCTTGAAGAAAAAGGCGCAAAAGTAATTCAGATTGAAAAAAAAGATTCTCATATCGACATTTTGCAAGTGCTAAAAAAACTTGGCGAGTTTTCAATTGACAGCGTTCTTGTTGAATCCGGCGGCTCTCTTAATTCAAGCCTGTTTTTTTATGGCAAAGAAAAAAAATGCCTTGTAAACAAAGTTCTTTGCTTTGTCGCTCCTAAAATTTTAGGCGGAATAAATGGAACTGTGCATTCTCCGGTGCAGGGGATAGAATGCTCAAGCCTTTTGTCTTGCGTGAATCTTGCGCTGAAGAATGTAAAAACTTTTTCTGGTGATTTGCTTTTGGAATACGATTTTAAAGAGCCGTGTTTGGAGGAATAATTTTGTTCACGGGAATTATAGAAAGCCTTGGCACTGTAAAAAATATTGTGAGAGCCAGCCATTCTTTTTCGATTGAGATTCAGTCTGATTTTAATGAAAAGCTTGTGCTTGGCGAAAGCATTGCCGTGAATGGGGTTTGCCTGACTGTCGCTGAATTTTCAGGCTCTGTTTTTAAGGCTGATGTTACGCCGGAAACTTTTAGCCGCACTTCCTTAAAAATTCTTCGCCCCGGAAGCTTTGTAAATCTTGAGCGCGCAATGAAGGCTGACGGAAGATTTGGCGGGCATATTGTTTCTGGTCATATTGACGGAACAGGAAGAATTCTTGCTTTTTCAAAAAATGAAAATGCCGTGAACATTCAGTTTTCAATGGAAAAAAAACTCGGCGATTTTATGATTGAAAAAGGCTCTGTTGCAATTGACGGAGTGAGTCTGACTGTTGCTTCTCTAAAATGGAGCGGCTCAACTTGTGTTATTTTCGCGGCGGTTATTCCGCATACTTGGAGCAACACCGTTTTAAGCAAAAAAAAGCCAGGCGACCTGGTAAACATTGAATGCGACATTGTTGGAAAATATATAAGGCATTTTACTTTGGAGGAAAAAAATGAAGGCTGAAAAATTCGCTCTTATAGAAAAAGCTTTGCAGGATTTGCGCGGCGGAAAAATTATAATGGTTACTGATGACGAGTCGCGCGAGAATGAAGGCGACTTGATTTGCGCGGCAAGATTTGCTACAGGCGAAAATATAAATTTCATGGCGCGGAATGCGTGCGGACTTATCTGTATGCCAGTAAGCTCTGAAATTGCAAAGAAATTCAATTTTTATCCGATGACGTTTCAAAATCAGGACAACCACGAAACTGCCTTTACAGTTTCTGTGGACCATGTTTCAACGACAACTGGAATCAGCGCATTTGAAAGAAGCACTACAGCAATTGCGCTTGTAAATCCTGAAACAAGGTCTGAAGATTTCCGTCGCCCTGGACATATGTTTCCTTTGGTTGCAAAAGACAAGGGAATTTTTGAACGCCAGGGACATACAGAGGCGACTGTTGATTTGTGCCGTCTTGCAGGTCTTGAGCCTGCTGGACTTTGCTGCGAGATTATGAGCGCAGACGGACACATGGCGCGCCGCCCTGAACTTGAAGAAAAAGCAAGAGAATGGAATTTGACTCTTATAACGATTGCCGATTTGATTGAATATAGAAAGTCAACTGAGAAATTCATTGAGCGTGTTGCAGAAGCGAATCTTCCCACAAAATATGGCGACTTTAGGCTTTACGGATTTTTGGACACAATCACGGGCGAGCATCACGAGGCTTTGGTTATGGGAAATGTTTCCGACGGAAAAAGTGTTTTGTGCCGTGTCCACAGTGAATGTCTTACAGGCGACACTTTCGGTTCAAGAAAATGCGATTGCGGCGAGCAGTTTGATCTTGCGATGAAAAAAATTTCTCAGGAAGAAAGGGGAGTTCTTGTTTATCTTTCTCAGGAAGGAAGAGGAATCGGAATCCTTAACAAGATAAAGGCTTACAGTCTTCAGGACAAAGGCATGGACACCGTGGATGCTAATCTTGCGCTTGGTCTTCCAGAAGATGCCCGGGACTATTCGTGTGGAATTCAAATTCTTAAAAACCTCGGAGTTTCAAAACTTCGCCTTATGACAAACAATCCGCAGAAAATTGACGCCATGAACTGCAAGGAAAATGGAATTGAAATCGAAGAGCGTATTCCGCTTGAAATTCCGGTTCAAAAATATGATGAATTTTATTTGAGAACAAAGGCAAAACGGATGGGGCATCTGCTTTCTAACGTTTAGCGATTTCTAAAAATATTTTGGAGGAAAAAATGAAAGTTATTGAAGGAAAAGTTGTTTCTGGAAGTGCTGGCAAAATCAAAGTTGGAATTGTCGCCGCAAGGTTCAATGAGTTTATTGTTTCAAAACTTGTCGCGGGCGCAAAAGACGGACTTGTCCGTCACGATGTTGAAGATGATGACATAACTCTTTGCTGGGTTCCTGGCGCTTTTGAGATTCCTGTTGCTGCGAAAAAAATGGCTGAAAGCAAAAAATATGATGCTATTATTTGCCTTGGTGCTGTAATCCGTGGAGCTACAAGCCACTATGACTATGTTTGCGCTGAAGTTTCAAAGGGAATTGCCCAAGTTAGCTTGCAGACTGGACTTCCTGTTATGTTCGGGGTTCTTACAACTGACACGATTGACCAGGCGATTGAACGCGCTGGAACAAAAGCCGGAAATAAAGGCTACGACTGCGCCCTTGGAGCAATTGAAATGGTAAATTTGCTCAAGCAGATGTAAAATGTCATCTTAGGGCTTGCCCCTGCGATGTTTCTGAAAGAAACTCGGTTGATAATCTATTTAAAATTTCCAACAGATTCCTGACCGAGTTTACTGCGTAAACATCGCAGTGTCGTAGCACGGGAATGACACTTAAATTACTGTTCTTATCAAAACTTGACATTTGGGCTAATAAAACTTAGCCTTTGATTTTCCTTGCAGCGTCTTCAATTGAAATAGATTCAAAGATTTCCCTTGTCTTTAAGTTCTTGAGTGTGATTGTATTCGCAGTTTCGCTGTTGCTTGAAAGCATGATTCCCCAGGGAATTTGTTTTTTATCTGTTACAGAATACTGTTTGTTGATTTTTACAGTGTCTGGGAATACTTCCACGGAAATTCCTTCTTTGCGGAGTTTTGCCGCCACTTCCTGATATTGAACATTCAGATTTTCATCAGTGTTGAATATTTCCACATCAAGGTAGCTGCCTTTTGCATTTGTAATTCCAAGCTCAGAAAGCCCCGCAATCAGCCTGTCCAAACCAATGCTTGAACCTACGCCTGGCAGTTTTTCCTTCATGTAAAGACCTGCAAGGTTGTCATACCTTCCGCCGGAACAAACAGAACCTATTGACGGAAGTTTCTCAAGGAAAGTTTCGTAAACAATGCCTGTGTAATAGTCAAGTCCGCGTGTGATTGCAGGATCAAGCATATAAGTGCCTTCAATTCCCGCTGCTTTCATCATGCTGAAGATTGTTTTCATGCGTTTTGAGTCTTCATCTTCGCCGCCGGCAAGCTCTTCTATGTGTGAAAGTGTCTCTTCAAAAGAAGAAAGGGGCTTTATGTAGTCAATAATCTTTGCGCTTGAATCCGCGTTTCCTGTAATTTCTTCAAGTTCCGCTGAAACTTTTTCTTCGCCAACTTTGGCAATCTTGTCTACTGCTCTCAAAATATCTTCCGACTTTTCTGAAAGGCCAAGTTTCTTTAAAAAGCGGTTGAAAATTCCTCTGTGGTTTACGTGAATTTTTATTTCGTCAACGCCAATTGCAGAAAGGGCTGCTTTCATAAGGCTTAGTGTCTCAAAGTCCGATACTGCGCTGTCGCTTCCTACTGTGTCAAAGTCGCACTGTACAAATTCTCTGTATCTTCCTGCCTGAGGCTTTTCTCCGCGCCATACTTTTGAAATGTGGTATCTTTTGAATGGAAAGTAAAGCTCTTCTTTGTGCTGTGCCGTGAATCTTGCGAAAGGAACTGTCAAGTCAAATCTCATTGCGACATCTCTTCCGCCGTTGTCTTCAAAGCGGAACATCTGCTTTTCTGTTTCGCCGTTGCTTTTTCTGAGCAAAATTTCTGTATATTCAAGAACAGGAGTGTCTATAGGAACGAATCCGTAAGAGCGGAATGTCTTTGTGAGTTTTTCGATTAGGTCAGAACGCAAAATTTCATCCTGAGGAAGAAAGTCTCTGAATCCTTTTAAGATTTTTGGTTGAATAAATGTTTCCATAATAAAATATACTATAATATAAATAGAATTTGCTCAATGAGTATGAGTATTTTGGCAATTGTTGGCTTCATTTATATTTTTGCCTTGCTTGAAAAAAAAATGCAAATGCAATATTTTTAATAAAATGGAACGTATTGCTGGAGGATGAAATTGCTTTTTGCGGTGGATATTGGAAACACAAATATTGTCGCAGCTATCTTTGATGGCGATAAAATTGCTGTTCAGTGGCGCATTGCAACTGATTCAAGACGTACAGGAGATGAATATACTTCTATTTTGCTTACGCTTTGCAGGGAAGCCGGAATCCAGATAAAGCTTCTTGAAAAAAGCATTATAAGTTCTGTTGTTCCTGCCTTGATTGGGCCTTTTGTTATTGTATGCCAGCATCTGTGCGGAAAAAATCCGTTTATCTTGTCTTCTGACCTTGCTTATAGCGGACGTCTTCCTGTCAGGCTTGATTCAGCTTCGCCTCATACAAATATTGGAACAGATTTGCTTTGCAATGCGGTGAGCGCCTGGAATTTATTTGAAGGAAAAGGTCCTGTTATTGCGGTTGACTTTGGGACTGCTCTGACTTTAACTGTCGCTGATTCAGGCGGAACAATCCGTGGTGTTACTATTTCTCCTGGGTTGGGAACTGCTATAAAAGCCTTGGCGACTAATGCGGCCCAGCTTCCGTTTGTTTCTTTGGAAGCTCCATCTTCAAGCCTTGGAATGAATACAGAAACTGCAATTCAGGCAGGTGTTGTTCTTGGATACAAAGGTCTTGTTGAATATCTGGTTCGCCAAGTTAAGGCTGACCTTGAAAAACTTACAGGCGACAAGGCTGAAACTGTAAAAGTTGTTGCAACAGGCGGACTTAACAAAGTTCTAAAGCCAATTACAGATGTGTTTACTGTTGTTGACAAAGATTTGACAATCCGCGGACTTAAGATTATTTCTGATTTGGTGTTGTAGAAATCTGTTTTTTACCTTTGGATAAAGTCTTCCCACTTGACTCCATCGCCTGAGCGCACCTCTTTTTCCAGTATAGAGCCTTCTATTGTGGAAAAATATTCAGGGCTTATTCCGGGTGAAAGAATTTTTTCTGTCCGCAGTACGGAAATGTCGTCCGGCTGTATTCTGCTTCCTTTTTTTAGTGAACGCATATAGTGAAGGGAGCGGTTTGTCCTTCCGTAGTTTTCTTCTTCTGCCGTAGCAAGTCTTTTTATTCCTGTTCCCAACGCCGCTGTGATTTTTTCACTTGGAAATTCGTATTCAAGCTGTTTAAGAATCTCCTTTTCAGCTGCATTTTCTAAGTTTTCTTTTACGGCTTTTCCTTCTTTTTTATAGCGTTCTTGTATTGAAATCGCCTGCTTGACAGAATGAACCATTACAGCAAACTGCTCAGGTTCAAGAGCCACAGGGTCGTCTAGTCCGCTGTCTTTTTTGCTTAGCGTAATGTGCTTTTCAATTATGCTTCCTCCCATAAGAACTGTAAGAACAGGGACTAAAACTGGATCAAGGCTGTGGTCGCTTATTCCTGTTGGAATTCCAAATATTTGGCGTAGAGTTTTTACACATTTTATGTTGTATTGTTCTTCTGGCGCAGGATAGAAAGTTATGCAGTGAAGCAAAGTTAAGTCTGGAAAGGATTTTTCATTTGCGCAAGGTTCTTTTTTATTTTGGATTATTTGAATTGCTTTTTCTATGTCGCCCAGCTTGGAAACTCCGCTTGAAATGATAATTGGAATTTTCTGATAATAATCTGCGCATTTGTGTAAAAGCGGAAAATGATTCAGTTCTGGACTTGCGATTTTTATCGCGTCTGGATTAAGTTTTGCAAGCTCTTCAAAAGATTTTGTTCCGAAAGGTGAGCAGGCGAATAAAAGTCCTTTTTTATGTGAATATTCAAGGCATTTTTTGTAGAAATCGGAAGAGCATTCAAGTTGCTTGAATGTGTCATAAAGCCGGGTTTTTCCTCCAGGCAAATTTACAAATCCTGTGTCTGGATGCAAAATCTCATCGGCATAAACCCATTGGAATTTTACGCAGTCTGCACCTGCAAAAGCGGCCGCGTCAATAAGTTCATGTGCTTTATCTAAAGAACCTGCGTGCGCAGTTCCAATCTCAGCGATTATCTTCATGCCTTTGATTATAATTGTTCAGCATTTGAAATTCAACAGAATGAAATTTAAAGCAAAAAGGGGATGTCTAATAAGTTCTAAATGTCATTGTCGTACCTGATACAGCGATGTTTGCATAGCAAACTCGGTTAACAATCTCTAAATGATTGCAATATATGCATTTAGATTTTCGGGTCAAGCTCGAAAATGACAAAAAGGATACTTTTGGGACATCCCCATAGTGGAGCTGTTGTCTGGACAGCTAAAAAAGGATTTTCCTCCGTTTAGATTTCCACTGTAAAAAGTTTATATTTGGAATTTCAATTCCGACATATAGAAATTAACTGGAATTAAAAAGATATTTGTGTTTTTGGTTGAAATTATCTGATAAAAAACTATTTTTGAATTTTTCTTGTTTTATAGATTATTTTGATTCAATTTGATATAATGAAACGAGTTTTAAAATTCGTCTGATTTTTGAAACTTCTTCATATATTCTTTTTGGTTCTGTTGTTTTTGCATTCAGGCTAAAGAATTTTGTGCTAAAATTTATTTATAATTTTATAAAAGGACGGAATGTGATGTACAATCCTGTAGATTCAAAAGCTGATTTTCCGAAGCAGGAAGAAAAAATCTTAAAATTCTGGGAAGAAAACGAAACTTTTAAAAAGTCTGTTTCGCAGAGAGAAGGTGCGGAGGAATATGTTTTTTATGACGGACCTCCTTTTGCAACTGGACTTCCTCATTTTGGTCATTTTATTCCGTCTACAATAAAAGATATAATTCCGCGTTATCAGACAATGAAAGGAAAGAAAGTTGAGCGCAGGTTCGGCTGGGACTGCCATGGTCTTCCTGTTGAAAATCTGATAGAAAAAGAGCTTGGAATAAACTCTAAGCACGAGATTGAAGCTTACGGTGTTGCAAATTTTAATGAAAAATGCCGCGCTTCTGTTTTGAAATACACTTCAGAATGGCGCAAGACGATTACCCGAATGGGACGCTGGGTTGATTTTGACAATGACTACAAGACAATGAATCCTGACTTTATGGAGTCAATTTGGTGGGTTGCAAAATCTCTTTGGAACAAAGGCATGGTTTATGAGGGAAAGTACATCCTTCCTTATTGTCCAAGATGCGCGACTGTTCTTTCTACGCATGAACTTGCCCAAGGCTACAAAGAAAAGCAGGATCCGGCGATTACAATCCGTTTTAGAGTAACAAAAGCTCCGGTTACATTTGAAGATTCAGAAATGGAAAACGGAAACACTTATTTTCTTGCCTGGACAACAACTCCATGGACGCTTCCTTCTAACGAGGGGCTTTGTATGGGTCCTGATATCGAGTATGTGAAAATAAAAGACAAGGAAAGCGGGGACTTTTATATTTTGGCAGAAAGCCGCCTTTCAGCATATTACAAGAATGAAGCTGATTATGAAGTTATTTATAAGAAAAGCGGAAAAGATTTTCTTGGCGCAAAGTACGAGCCTCTTTTTCCTTATTTCAAGGACTTGGATGTAAAGGAAGACGGAAGTGATGGTGCTTTCAGAATGTTTAATGCCGACTATGTTTCAACGGAAGACGGAACTGGAATTGTACATATTGCTCCTGCGTTCGGTGAAGAAGACTCTAAGGTTTTCAAGGGAACCGGAATTCCTTCTGTTGAGCCGATGGATGCTGAATGTAAATTTACAAAAGAAGTTACAGATTATGCAGGACGCTTTGTAAAAGACTGTGACAAAGACATAATGGATCGCTTGAAGAAAGAAGGCAAGCTTGTCAAGCGCGATACAGTTGTTCACCAGTATCCGCATTGCTGGAGATGCGGTTCTCCTTTAATTTACAGGGGAATCGGTTCTTGGTTTGTAAAGGTTGCTGATGAACATGAACGCCTTTTAAAGGCAAATTCCCAGATAAAATGGCAGCCGGCGCACATAAAAGAAGGCCGTTTTGGAAAATGGCTTGCTGGTGCTAGAGACTGGGCAATCAGCCGAAACCGCTACTGGGGAAATCCTATCCCAATTTGGAAATGTTCTGACTGTAACGATGCTTTGTGTGTAGGCTCAAGAAAAGAACTTGAAGAGCTTAGCGGAGTTTATCCTGAAGATTTGCATAAGCAGTTTGTTGATAAAATAACCATCCCTTGCAAAAAATGCGGCGGAACAATGAAACGCATTCCAGAAGTTTTTGACTGCTGGTTTGAATCTGGTTCAATGCCTTATGCGCAGCAGCATTATCCTTTTGAAAACAAGGAATATTTTGAAAGCCATTTCCCGGCTGATTTTATAAGCGAAGGTCTTGATCAGACACGCGGATGGTTCTATACACTTACTGTTCTTGCTTCAAATCTTTTTGACAAGCCGGCGTTTAAAAACTGCATTGTAAATGGAATTGTTCTTGCAAGCGACGGAAGAAAAATGTCCAAGAGCTTGCGCAATTATACAGATCCTAATGAAGCTATTAATAAGCTGAGCGCGGATGCAATCCGTCTTTTCCTTATGCATTCAGCAGTTGTAAAAGCTGATGAAATCCGTTATTCGGATGAAGGTGTACGTGATGTAATAAAAAGCATAATTCTTCCGCTTTGGAATTCCTATTCATTCTTTGTTCAGTATGCGAATATCGATGGAGTTACTTGCACTGGACATGAGTTTGATTATAAGCTTCCTGAAAATCCTCTTGACCGCTGGATTCTTTCGGTTGCTCAGAAAATGGTAAAAGATGTTTCTTCTGCGTTGGATGATTATGACCTTAGCGCGGCAATTGATCCTATGCTTTCTTTTATTGATCAGATTAACAACTGGTACATCCGCAGAAACAGAAGGCGTTTCTGGAAGGCTGGAAGCGATGCTGACAAGCTTGAGGCTTACGGTGCTCTTTATTCCGCTTTGAAAACATTTGCACTTGTTGCCGCTCCGTTTATTCCGTTCCTTTCCGAAGAACTGTGGCAGAACTTAAAAACTTCTGAAGACAAAGAATCTGTTCATTTAATGGATTATCCTGTTTACAATGAAAAATTCCGCGATGAAGATCTTGAGTTTAAAATGGCTAGCGTTCAAAAAGCTGTTTCAATGGGAAGAAGCCTTCGTAATCAGTTTAACTTGAAGAACCGCCAGCCGCTTGCAAGTGTGGCTCTTGTTACACGCAATGCTGAAGAGAAAAAAGTTCTTTCAGATATGCAGAATACAATCGCCGAAGAATTGAATGTTAAGAATGTAATTTTCCATGAGCGCGAGGATGAGCTTGTTGAATACAAGGCAAAGGCAAATTTCAGAGTTCTTGGAAAACAGCTTGGCGGAAAAATGAAGGCTGCCGCTGCTGAAATTTCAAGGCTTTCAACTGAACAGATTGAGCAGATTCTTGACGGAAAAACTGTTGCTATAAAAGTTGACGGCGAAGATGTTTCTTTGAATCAGGAAAATGTTCTTGTTGAGCGTTTTGAAAAAGAAGATTTAAAAGTTATAAATGACGGAACTTTGACAGTCGGACTTGATACAAAAATTACTGACGAGCTAAAGAAAGAAGGCTACGTGCGTGATTTAATTCGTGGAATTCAGAATCTTAGAAAAGAAAGCGGCTTTGAAGTTACAGACCGGATTGCTCTTTCTGTTGGCGGCTCTGAAGTTTTGAAATCCGCATTTGAAATGTTCAAGGATTTTATATCCGGAGAAACTCTTGCGTCTTCTGCTGTTTGGAGTGAAAATATTTTTGGAACTGAAATTGACTGCGAAGATGCAAGGTGGACTGTTTCTGTAAAGAAAATTTAAATTCGTTCTTGTTGAAAATTGGAGGCTGATTTGAAAAAGAAACTTGTTCCTGTTTTTATTGCGGTGCTGCTTTTCGTTGGATGCAAATCTTCTAAAGTAGAGATTGAAGTTCAAAATGTTGATCCGCTTTCTTTGCTTGAAGAAAATTCCAGCATTTATATGAGCGTTCCTGCAAGCAAAAATCAGGAGCTTGTTTCAAAAATTCTTTGCTCCAAAATTTCGGGGCTTGCTGAAAAAGACGCAAGAGCCATTGCTGCAAGAACAGAAATTTTATATGCCGGGCTTGGAACTGTGGATGACCGCTCTCGTCTTCAGATTGTATCAGAAACATCAATTCCCCGCATTGTTGTTCAGTCGTCGCTTTCAAAGAAAAATGGCTGGGAAAAATCTTTTGTCTCTTATTATGAAAAAGTATTTGAAAAGTTTACTCATGCGTCGGACGGGTTTCAGGCTTCGTTTCCTTCTTCAAATTTGGTTTGCGCATCTCAAAATGTTGATTTGCTTCTAAAAAAATTTGCAGAAAATAATCCTGCTCCAGAAACAGCTTGGAAAAATTGGATTGCACAAGATTTGTCTCAAGGTGAAATTCTTTTTTACATAACAAAGCCTGGTCAATATTTAAGAAGCCTGATAGGGCAGAGCATAAATGTTGGAACTGATGCTATTTTCGGCTCTCTTTGTTATTTTCCTGATAAAAAAGATTCCGCTAAATATTCTGGAAAATATGAGCTTTCTTTCAGCATTCATTTACTGGATAAAAGAAGTGTAGTTGCGTTGCGTTCTTTGCTTGGACTTTCTTTTGCAATGACGGGTGGCGCGGTTGAACAGACTGATGACTTTACTTTGAGAATTTCCGGAATTGAAATTTCAGAAAACAAAATTGAAGAATTGTTTTTGCGAGATCCGATTACTGGAAAACATTATAAAGTTGTAGATGACAAAGTTATTGAAGAATCTGTAAAAAAATGAAAATTCAAAGTTTTCTTTTTTTGATGCTCTCGTTTGTCTTTTGCAGATGCGCAACTTCCATTCCTTGTGAAAAAAAAGTCATAGAAAGAAATCTTTTTGAAGAATATTTTTCAATAGCTGAAAATTATAAAAACTTGGAAAATTACAGCAAAGCCATTGAGTATTATAAAAAAACTTTGACATCAGATTCTTTGAATGACTATGCTTTTTATGAAATTGCGCTTTGCAATGTTTACTTAAAAAACTGGGATGAAGCGCAGTCTTCTTTTGAACACCTTTTGCAAAATGATTTAGAAAACACGACTTTGAAAACTTCTTTGGCTTATATAGAAGCTATGCGCGGAAATTTAGAAGAAGCTGAAAATTTGTATTCCTATCTTTATGAAAATAATTCAGATGATTCTTCAATTCTAAAAAATCTTATCGCAGTTCTTGTCTCTGAAAAAAAATATGAAGAGGCGAATGAAAAATTTAAAATATTTGAAGAAAAGTTCCCAGATGAAGAATCTATTCCAGCTATAAAGAAAAAACTGGAAGAACTTTTGCCAGTGCAAAATGCTGAATATGAACAAGAAGCATCTTCTATTGAAGAAGAAATGGAATAATTTCTTTTATTCTTCCTGTTTGTTCTCTGTGCTTTCGTTTTCTTCTTTTTGTTCCGAAGATGCTGTTGCTTCTTCTTGAAATGATTCAGATGCTAGAAAATCTTTATATCTTTCAGGATTGACTCTAAATGCAATTATAGGTGAATCTGCATCGGCTCTGTTCAAGGCTTCTTCGCTTTCGTTTGCAAGCCGTGTTGCAGAAATCAGACGTAATGTCCGTGATGAAATTCCAATTCCCACAAAACGCTGCTCATTGTATTTTGAAAGAACTGATGTTATTTCTGTATGAAGCTCTCCTGCAATCACAAGCGATTTATCTGTGTTCTGATTCTGGAAAATTGCGCTTGCTCCGTCTTCTTTATAATTGAAAACAAGGTCATTGAATTTTACTTTTTCAAGAATCGTTTTGCTGATTTCTTTTCCACATTCAGAATCCCAGTCAATGTTCTTGATTTTTATTGTAAACAGTGACAAGTCCTGGTCACTTGAAGCAGATCTTATAAGCTCGCTGTCAAGGCGTGTGAGCATATATTGTTCCCAGCCAAATCCTGTGCTAGGACAGAAAAGTCCTGCTGGCTCTTCCGCGGAATCTTCATGTTTGTCTTCTAAAAGTTCAGGCTCGCTGTTTGTTTCTTTTTCTGGCTCAGAATTTAAAAATGCCAAAACATCTTCTTCTTGCTCTTGCGGAGCTTCTTCTTGTTCTATGATATTTTCTGAAGTTTCCCCGTTTTCATCATTTGTTTTTTCTTCAGCATTTTGTTCTTCTTTTTCTTCTGAAAAATCATCGTAGGATTCTATTTCTGGATATTCAGTTTGCTCCAAATCATCGTTTTCTGATTCTTTTGGAAAAGTTCCATTCTTTATGAAGAATGCAAGATGTGCTGCTGTTGCTAACGTTGCAATTATTACAACTATAAAAGCGATTCGGCCTTTGTAAAAAATTGAGACAGGCTTGAGCAAATATATAGAAGCTGTGAGCGAAAGCGGAATTCCATTTTCAGTGAAAACTGTTGTTGAATAAATTTTTACAAGTGAAGAATTTATTTTTTCAAATTCCGACATTTTTCCAGGATAAGAAAAAATCAGCTCTTCGCCATATTTAATTTGAAGCCCTGCTATGTCTGAAATATTTCCGAGTGAAGCTAGAAATTCATCGTAAAACTTTTTGCTTTGCGGTGCGTAGTTTTTGCTGATTCTGCTTAAATCCCTTGTAATCGAATTGAATCTATTCTGGGAATTAAAAGCTCCCTGCTTATATTCTGCGGCTAACGTAATAATAAAAAACAGCAATGACAAAATGTATACAGCGCAAATTGTTGTTATAAAAATCGAATTTCTTTTTGCTCTCATAATCTTCAATTATATCGTAGAGCCTGATTGTATGCAAGTTTTAAACTGTCAAAAAGTGTGTTGTTTTTAAAAAAAGCAAGAATCGGTAAAATTGAAAGCCCCCAGTCGCTTTTCAAAATTACTTCCGGCTCAGGATTTTTTAAAAGTTCTTTTATTTTGTTTGTAAACTCTCTGTGAAAATCTGAATAATTGAAATTATTTTTTGTATTGAAATTTTCTGTTTCTATTTTTTTTTCTGAAATATAAATTCCATTTTTAAATTTAAATGAATTTTTTTCAGCCCATTCTTCAAGTGATTTTTTGTACCGCTTTAAAACTTCTGTTGTGAAAGAATTTTTTTGTCCTTGTATTTTTTCTAGTTCTGTTCTGAACATTAAGGCTATGTGTTTTTCTTCCGCGGAAATTAATCTATTTGATTTTGAAAAAAATTGTTTTTCAAGATAAGTTCCTTTTGTATATGGTTTGCCAAAGTTGTATGAAAAATCAGCTCCAAAGAATTTCAGCTTTTGAAATCCGCAGCTTTTTGCCCAGTCAGCCGCCGCAATTGTTACAGTTCCCGCTCCCGATTCAATTTTTTTTACATACATATTTTTCGTGGCAATAAGCGAAAGCGGATGCTGGTTTATACAAAACTGAATTTTGTTTTTTTTATTGTAGATGAAATATACAGATTCAGGATTTGAACATAAGTCAAAGACAAAAGTTGTTCTTGTTTCTTCGCCTGTGCAAAAAAAATGCTCGGAAGAAATGTGCTGCGCGTCAATGTTTATAACGACATCTGGAATTATTGAATTTTGAAGAAGCGTGCCAAATGCAGTGTCAGTTGAAATTACAAAAAAATCTCCATGCTTTATTTCTTCTATTGAAAAATCAAGCGTTGGACCTGCGGCCACTATTGCCGCTGTTTTTTTTATTTTGCCTTTTTTAATATTTGCTGAAAAAAAATTTTCATTCTTATGTTTTGAAATAAACTTTAAGTTTAACAAAATATTTCTTTGCCAGATTTTTCCAAGGTGCGCCTGAACAGAGTAATCCGCAGAAACTTTTTCAAGAAAGTTTTTTACAGTTGAAGAAATCTCTTTAGCTATTTGAGGGTTTTCATTTTTCCATGCTCTATGAAAAACTAGCGTTATGTTTTTATAAAGCGCAGGAAAGTATTTCGTGCAAAGAATTTTTTCAAGATCCGATTTGTTGCATAGTATTGCCTTGTTGGATTCTGATATTTTTTTTACGGAAGAAAATTGCTTGCAAAATTCTAAGCTTTCAGAATCTGCTTCAACTGCAATTATAAGAGAAATGTTTTTTTCATTAAGAAGTTTTTCTATATGAAATCCGCCTGCGATTCCCGCGACTATGATGCAACCTTGCGGAGAAGATTCAAATAAAATTTGTTCTGCGTCAGGATTGTATTTTGAATTTGCAGGTTTTCCGTTTTTAAATAATGGAATTTTACTTCCGTTTTTTGCTTCGGCTATTTCTTTTGAATAAATCATATTGCAACATTTCTTCCTAGGGCTTTCATTATATCACAAAAAAATTTTTTCATTCCTTCTTGAATTCTTTTTTCAATTTTTTCTTTTTCGCACAAGTTTTTGCATCTTTCCAAAGCTATGGTTTCGGCGGGCAATGCATTTTTTATCCATTCTGGATTTGAAATATTTCTTATCACAATGTCGCGTAAAAAATTTATCCGTTGCTCTTTGTTGAAAATATTTTGTGTTTCAATTATTTGAGGTTTTGTTTTACTTTTGAAATCAAAAGTTTGTTTTTCAAAAAAAGTCCAGTCAACATCTTTTATTTTTCCAAGTTCAGAATCATATTTAAAATTGTCGCTTAGCCTGAAAATTCGTCCGAAAAAATCATTTGAAGAAAACCAGTTTTTGTAAATGTTAATGGAAACTGTATTTATTTCAGAAGAAAAATTACGAGTTTCGCTAGTGTGTGTTCTATTATCAAAAATTGAATTTCGTTTTTCAAGTTCATTCGGCTGTGTGTGTGAAAATCCTTTTGAAAATGAAAGGTCAAGTCCGCAGTAAAAGATTTTTCCGCTTGTAATCGACAACGAAAAATAAGCCGCGGTTCCACTTACGCTGCCATTTCTAAATGCTGAATGTCCGCTGTAGCCAGAAGCTTTTAAAATTTCTTCTGAACATCCGTCTCCATAAAATATCGGAATTATTTCAGTGTTTTCTAATATCGATGCAAAGCATGAGGCTTCTCCTGGTAATGCGAGCGGAATTTTTTTTGAATTACATAATGGGACAAGATGAAGTTTTGCCCAATATCCGCCGTCAGTTGAAATGCACAAATCCGGTGTGATTCCATTGAAAATGAGCGGAGAAAGAGATGATGAAACTGCTATTAAAAAAAATCTTTTCCTGTATTTTTTTAAAAATGGAATATCTGATTTTAAGCTTAATCCGCTTGCGCATACAACAATGTCTGATGTTCCGTTTTTTATCAGCGCAGTATTTTTACAGAACATTGAAAATCTAAGCGCATTTTTTGCCCATCTTTTGCTGAAAAAGGTTCTTGTCGCAAGCACGCTTCTGCTTTTTAAAACTGTTTTTTTTATTTCCTCCCATGAAAATTCGTAAAGCTCTTTGAATGGATTTTCACTTGGTTTCCATGAAAGAAAAAGACACGCTGAAATTCCTTCGTCTCCCATGAAGTTGAAAATTTCTTCTTCAAGAAGCGGATTTGTTTTTTGTGATTTTCCGTAGGCGTAAAAAATTTTATCCCAGCTTGAATTTGTGCTTTCAAATTCTTTTGAAAATCTTATGCAGCATAATATTGCATTGCTGAATTTTTTTTTAAGAAATGGAACACAGTAGGAAAGGGCAGGCTCTGTTACGAGCACATAACGTGGATGGAAAGAACAATCTACTGTGTTGCAAAAACGTTCGGCTTCTTTTGATGGATTGTAGGAAGAGTGCAGGCGGAAACCATTTTCAGTGCAAGTTGTTTCACCGTTTGTTGCTGTTGAAAATTCCATCAATCTTTTTCTCCGTGTTTTATAAAAGCAGAGCCACATTTCCGACTGGAAACATGGCTCTTTTCAATCATATTCTTGATTTTTTTTTATTATGAAAGTCCAAGCTCTGCAAAAAGTTTTTTGTAAGTTTCAAACTGCTCTGACTGCGCAAATTCAGCAATCTTGTCTTCTGGAAGATTTTCCAAAAGCTGATCCATGTATGCAAGCACAGATTTTATTTCTGCTTTCATATCAGCTGGAATTTCATTTGAGCGGTCTTTGATTTCTGCTGGAGCTTCAGAAGAATTTTCTTGTGAAGTCTGAATTTCTTTTTCAGGTTCTGGAGCGGCTTCCCAATTTGTGAACACATTTTCTACTGGATGCTCGCTGATTCCTGTTTCAAGATTTTCATCTTCTGTTTCAGTTTCTTCTTCACGAAGTTCTTCAGGTACTTCGCTTGTAAGATATTCAATGTTGTCTTCTGTGAGCGGCTCGTCTTCTATTTCAGTATTCTGAATGTTCAGCGATTCCAAAGTTGGCGAAGGAATATCTTCATCTGTTATGGTTGCTTTTTTGTTTTCTTGCTGAGCTGATTCTTCTGGTTGGTCTGCATTTTCTGGTTCCGAAACTTCTGATGATGTATCTAGCTCTGGCTCAGCGATTTCTTCTGGTTCTGATGGCTCTGAAATTTCAGGCTCGGCGAAATCTTCTGTTGCGGCAGGAACTGTGATTTCTTCTTCCGGCTGTCCTTCTGGAATTTCTTTTTCTTCTGCTTCAACAGGCTCTTCAATTTCTTCAGTTGGCTCATTTGCTTCTTCTGTTTCAGTGTCGATTGTTTCTGCGTCATGCGAAGTGAATTCTGCTGAATTAAGAATGTTGCTAAGCTCATCTCCGCTCAACGCAATTGTGTCGTCTTCATCTGTGTCATTGAAGAACCCTGTGTCTTCTTTTTCTGCTGCGGAAGGTTGTTTTGGTTCTGTAATTTCTTCTGCCGGCTGTTCTTCCGCTGGAATTTCTGTTTCTTCTATATTTTGAATTTCAGCTGCCTTTTCAGAGGAAACTCCATTTTTCTTGAGCTCTTCAAATTCGTCTTTTAATCCGTTTATTTCAGATTTTAAAGAAGCAAGCTCTTCCGCAATTTTATTTAAGATTGCAGAATTGTCAATTTTTTCTTCATTCTGAAAATCTTCTGTCTGCATATTTTCCTCCAGTGGCTGCTCATTTTCATTTTGCTGAATTTCAGGGATTTCTTGAGCAGTTTCTTCTATTATATTTGTGTTTGAATTGTCTTTATAAGCAAATACGCTGTATGTCTGCTTTTCTTCTTCTGTTTCAGGATTTTCTGCTGAAAGTTCATCTGAAAGGGAAGCGGCCTCTTCTTCAAATGTGTCAGGAACTGCTGGTTCGGCTGGAGCTTCGGAAATGTTTTCCAAATCCTCTGGCGTTACAGTTACATCTGTCATGTCATAGTCAGGAGCTTCATCCAAATAAGAACTTACATCCAAATCATCTTTTTCTGCTTCTTGCTGCGGAATTTCTTCATCTGAATCTGCGATTTCTGGAGCTTCAAAAATATCTGGCTCTGGAAAATCTTCAACTGAAGTTTCATCTGCAATCTCCTGTTCTTCTGCGACTTCAGGTTCTTCTGCGACCGGCTCTTTTTTTTCTTCGCGCTGAATCAAAGTTCCGTCTTCATTGTAAGGACCTGTAACACCCGGACCTCCGTCTGTAAAGCCTTCTTTGCCCATAAAATCGTCCAGAGAAATTTCAGTGTCAGATGATTCTGGGGAAACGTTTTCTTCTTGCGGTTCTTCTAAGGCTTTTTCCGGCTGCTCAATTTCTGGTTCCGGCTCTTGAAAAGTTTCTGCTGCTGGAAAAACATCCGTGCTTTGTTCTGATGGAATTTCTTCAGCGACATCTGGTTCTTTTGCTTCTTTAGGAGTTTCGTTTGCTGAAAAATCTACAGTCTCTCCGTTTTCGTCTTCAATATTGTTAAAAATAGAATCAATGTCAAAGCTGTCATCTGGCGAAGAAAGGTCTGTTTCCTGTTCCTTTTGAACTGCTTTTTCTGAATCCTGAGAAATGTCAACTTGAATGTCGTCATCGTCAGAAGATTCCGCGGCGGATGCTTCTGTTTTTTCAGGCTTAGTTTCATTGTCATCTTCAATGTCAACATTCATTTCGTAGTCAACTGGACCTGCAGGCTCTTTTTTCTCTTTTTCATCGCCTAAAACAGGATTCAAGTTTTCTGAATTATCTTCAAATCCAAAGTCCGAAAGGTCAATTTCTTCTGAATCAGTTGTTGAAGCCGCCGCAGGGGAAGGTGAAGTTTCTGGTTCTGTTTCCGGAAGTTCTGGCAACTCTGGAGATTCATCAGATAAATTTTCAAAAAGGGAATCAAAATCTTCTGAGTTATCTTCGGCTTCATTTTCTTTGGATTCTGTCTCGCTTCCATCAAGAACCGGCTCTTCAAAATCTAGGTCAATGTCAAGTTGATCTGCTTCTTCAATTTCTGCCTGTTCTTCTTTTTCGCCTTCAAAAGATGCTCCGTCCATAAAAGCGTCAAGGTCAATGTCGCCGTCTCCAAAGTCTGGTGAGCTTCCTGAATCTCCTCCCATGAATGCGCTTAAATCAACTTCGCCGTCTTGTGTTGGGGTGTCCGAACTGCTGTCCAAAAATGAATCTAAGTTTATTTCGCCATCTGGAATTTCTGTCGCTGGCTCTGGAACTTTTTCAGTTTCTTCTGTTTTTGTCTCTGCTGGTGTTTCTTCTACAGCAGGAACTTCTTCTGTTCCAGCTGGCTTTGGTTCTTCTGGAAGGGCGGTTTCAAAATCATCAAAGCTGTTTAATTTGGAAATTTCATCTGCAATGGCTGCTTCTTCGTTGTTCGGAAGTTCTATGTCTTCAACAGCTGGAATTTCTTCTTGTTCTATGTCCACGGATTTTTCTAGGTCTTCTCCGATGCTCTGTTCAAGGGGAATTTCTGGAATTTCTATGTTTTCTAGTGAAAAATCGTCTGGCAGTTCTACAGGTTCCTGGGTTTGTGTTTCGTCTGTTTTTTCAACTGGCGCAGGGCTTTTTATCCATACACCGTATTCATCGAGTTCACTTTTGTTTTCTGGTGTTTCGCTCATGTAGAATCCCCTTTTAAAAATTGCATTTAAAAAAATTCTTATTAAATTATCGGCTTTATTATTATAAATCAGCACTCATATTTTACTATATATTGAAAAAAAATTCCACAGAAAAAAAATTATATGTGCTGTTCAGTTTTGCGTTAAAACTGCCGAAATTCAATTCATAATGGAAAGATTCAGACTGCTTTCGGCATTTTTCATAGGCACTTTTTTTTATACCGTCATGGCTTTTATAGGCGGAAGCGACGGAATTTGGGCTATGAAACAGCTTCAGGAGCAGAAACAACTTTTGAGTGCGCATACGGCTGCAATTGAAAAAACTTACGATGAGCTTTCCCTTGAGCAGATTGCGCTTCAAAAAGACCTTGATGTTATTGCCTCTTACGCAAAAAAACTGGGATATGTCTCTGAAAATGAAAAGCTTGTAAAAATTTCAGGGCTTGCTTCCCGGGAAACTCATATTTTTGATCCTGGAACTTTTGTCCGCCACCATGAAGTAAAATATATTCCAGAATGGCTTTGTAAATCATCTGCGTTGACTATAATGGTTCTGGCTTATTTTGTTTTGTTTTTAGCTGACTTGCAGAAAGGCTTCATTCATTTTCCTTCAAGAAAAAAATTCTCAAGCGGTGGGATTGCGGTTTATGATATGCAATAAAAATGAAGAGTCTGCGCGTATTGCGGCGGATTTTTTGAAGTGCGGAAAAATTTGTGTTCTTCCAACGGACACGGTTTACGGATTCAGCGGAATTGCTGAAAATTCATTGCAGGCAAAATTCGGCACAGACGCAAAAATAAGAAAAATAAAGGGCAGGGAAGAAAAAAAGCCTTTTATTCAGCTTGTTTCTTCTCCAGATGAAATATCAAAATATTCTGACTTTAAAATTCCAGAACAGCTTGCTCAAAAATGGCCCGGGGCTTTGACCGTTATAGTTCCGCTGAAATTTCCTTTTTCTGAAAAAAATGCAACAGTTGCATTCCGTTGTCCGGGAGACTTGTGGCTTAGAAATGTAATTGCAGAATGTGGATTTCCTATTTACAGCACAAGTGTGAACCGGAGCGGCAGTCCTGTGTTGGATTCAGTCTGCAAAATTGAAAAAGAATTTTCAAATGAAGTTGACTTGATTGTTGATGACGGCGACAAAAAAGGTTCTTTGCCTTCTACGATTGTGCTTTTGAAAAATGGCGGTTGGAAAGTTTTAAGGCAGGGAAGTGTTATCGTTTAGTCCAGCTGACTTCAATTTCTCCCTGCGAAATTCCTTCCGGGGAATTTTTGTTTTCTACAAGGGTTGTCTTTTTCCCAGAAAGCGTGTTGCCTGAAAGTGTCATGTTCCATTCGACCGGAGCTGCGGTTGCTGCGTTTTTCAATGCTTCTTGCCGCGGAATTTCTGGGAAAAAAGAAGCATTTGGCTTTCCATTTTGCCTTATTTTTATAGAATTTCCCTGAACTGTAATTGAAATATTCATGCTTGCGCCGTTTTTAAAGATAACAAATCCGCGTCCGCCTCTTAAAATCAAAATCTTTTCAATTAGCGGCTCGCCTGTCCAGGTTCCAGCGATTGCTTCTATTGAATTTTCATTTGCATAGGAAGTCTGTTGCTCTCTGTTTTCCTGATTCTGCGTTTCCTGCGATGAAGGAAGCTGAATGTTCCCCGAAAGATTCTTCAGAAGATTTTCCAGCGAAGGCTTTGCGTCAAGAAGAATTTTATAGTATGTATCGTATTTCTTTGTTGAGCTTACATTTTGCTTGCCGTCAGCTTTTATTGCATTCAGTGTGCATAGCCAGCCGCCGTCCGTGTCTTCCTGGATTTCCGCGTAAAATGAAATATTGCGGGTTTCTGCGCTTGGATTGTAGTTTTCGTTTCTTCTGTCATTCACGGAATATCCGTCTACAGCTTGAAACTGTGCGAAAAAAAGATCCGTTGTCATTTTTATCATGTTGGAATCTTTTGAAGATGATACGGTCGCAAAAAAGTCCACGGTTTCTGCAGACAATGCAAAAACTGCTAAAAAGAGTATTATTGTTTTTAATGCAGGATTTTTTTTGCTCTGCAATTATTTCTCCCTTTATCCGTCCAGCCTGTTTCTGAATTCTCTTGCAATGTCGCGCTTTACATCTCTGTCTTTTATTGCAGCCCTCTTGTCAAATTCTTTTTTTCCTTTGCAAAGTCCGAGATTTATTTTTACAAGCCCCTTTTTTAGGTAAACTTCAAGCGGAACAAGAGTGAATCCTTTTTCTTCTGTTTTTCTCTGAAGTCTTTTGATTTCGTCTTTGTGAAGAAGTAATTTTTTCTTTCTGTCTGGCTCATGGTTGAACACCGAAGAAAATGAATACTCCGAAATATGAAAGTTCTGAAGCCAAACTTCTCCGTTTTCTATAAAAGCAAAGCTGTCGCCAAATGAAATGTTTCCGGCTTTTATGGATTTTACTTCTGAGCCTTCAAGCGCGATTCCGCATTCAATAGAGTCAGTTACAATGTAGTTGAAATGTGCCTTTCTGTTTTGTGCGACAGTTTTCCGTGCTTCTTCCATATCTATAGTATAGTATATTTTTTTTCAAATAGTTTCAACAATAGTTTTTTTGAAACAGAGCAAACTCATTATAAATAATTTAAGTAAAGTTTGCGCGAAGGAACGGTTCGTGAGGGCAAAAACACTCTGATTGTTGCGACCGCGTGAGAGCTCAATTCTATAGTTACTTTGCAACAATCAGAGTGTAGCGCATTATTGCGCGATTTTGAACAAGGAAACCGTGTCTGGAAGCCAGTTTTATGCTGAATACATTTATAATGCGTTTGCCCTGCTGCTTGAAACTATGTTGCTTGATAATAAAGTTCTTTTTTGCTATTGTTTGTGCATGAAACAGAATGTCGGAGATTATTCATTTGAATATAAGAAAAAGCAGCAGGTCAAGTTCATGCACGCTGTTGTCTTTATGGTTTCAGTCTTTGTTTTTATTTCAGTTTTTTTGAACTGCATTTTATTTTCAGTTTTTATAAATTCATCATCAATGGAAACTGATGTATCCAAGGGCGGAATTGTCTTTGTATGTCCGTTTTTGCGAAGCCCTTCACGTGGGCAGGTTGTGTATCTTTCGCGCATGGACGGTGAAAAACTTTCGGCTGGGCAGAAATTTTTAAATGCCGCGGTTAAATTTTTTACATTGCAAAAGTATTCTCCGTTTGGAAGAAATTCGCGTATGACTGGAAAAGACACTGTAAGGCGTGTTTTGGCTCTTCCGGGAGATTCATACTACATGAAAGACTTTGTGCTTTATGTTAAGCCTGCAGGACAATCGCATTATCTTACTGAATTTGAACTTGCTTCAAAGCCTTATAATATAAGCATTTATTCTGTTCCTGTTGAGTGGGATGGAATGGGCTGCTCGGGCCAGATGGAAGAAGCTACCTTGGGAAAAAACGAGTATTTTGTGCTTGCCGACAACCGCATAGAAGGCTTGGATTCCCGCGTATACGGAAAAATTCCTTCGTCAAGGATAAAAGGACGCGTAATCTGGCAGTGCTTTCCGTTTGGAAAAATGCGGCTCTACTGATTTTTAATGAACAGCGCGGCTTTATATGTCCATATTCCGTTCTGCTTAAAGAAATGCAGTTACTGCGACTTTTTCAGTGTGGAAAATTCCGGACGCATAGACAACTTGTACCTTGAATGCTTGAAAAATGAAGCTGCTTTTTATGCAGAAAAATACAAAATCGACTTTTGGCGCACAATTTATATTGGAGGCGGCACTCCAAGCCTTTTGTCTGCCAGCCAGATTGAAAATCTTGCAATTTACTTAAAAAATTCCTGCCTGTGTAAAAATATTACGCCTTTGGAATTTACAATCGAAATGAACCCAGAGTCAGTTTCAAAAGAAAAACTTGATTCCGCCTGGAAAAACGGCATTACGCGCCTTTCGCTTGGAATTCAGTCGTTAAATGAAAATGCGTTGAGAGCTGTTGAGCGTCATTGCAACGTGGAAACTGCAATTTCAGCTTTGGAAACTGTAAAATCCTGCTGGAAGGGCGAACTTAGCCTTGATGTGATTGCGGGGCTTCCTTGCCAGTCTGAAAAAGAATTTCTTTTGTCGCTTGAAAAAATCATTTCATACAATCCGGGGCATATTTCGCTTTATACGCTTACAGTTGAAGAAAAAACTCCGCTTGCAAGGAATATTTCTTCTGGAAAAATAAATTTTGATTTTGACGAGGCTGATTCCCAGTGGCTTTCCGGACGTGATTTGCTTTTAAAAAACGGTTTTTTTCAGTATGAAGTTTCAAACTTTTGTCAAAATGGAAAAAAAAGCATTCACAACAGTTCTTACTGGGCGCAAAAAGATTATGTTGGCATTGGGTGTTCTGCCTGCGGAACTTTTTATGGGAACAAGAGCTTTCGCTGGACAAATACAGAAAACATTTCGGAGTACGAAAATTTCTGGAGCAAGCCGTTTCCTCTTGAATCTGAAATTCCAAGAAGCATAGAAGAATTCAGCCTTGAAACGCGGGAATTTGAGTTCTTGATGATGGGCCTCAGGACTTTTGAAGGCTTGAATTCAGCCCGATATAGAAAAAATTTCCGTTCCGTTGAGCCGTGGAATGGCGACTTGGAAAAACGTCTTGAGCCTGTAAGAGAATTCGGCGTTAAAACTACGGAAAACCCGGACGGCTCTAAAAATTTTTCACTTACAGAAGATACAATTTTGTTTTTGAATAAAATTCTGCTTGAGCTTTAGCAATAATTGATATTTTCTCTTGACTTAAAATATGAAATTCCGCATAATAAGAGAACTTATTATAGTAAGGAGTTCTACTGTGCCTTGTGGAAAGAAAAGAAAGCGCGCAAAGATAGCGACACATAAGCGTAAGAAGAAGCTTAGAAGAAATCGCCATAAGAGTAAGTAAGATAGCTTTGTAATTTTTTGCAAGGTTATTGGATTATTTCAAAAGGCCTTTTTTCATGAAGACCGCGGTTATTTTTATTTGACTGCGGTCTTTTTTGTGTTTTTGGAGCTTTAACTTGATTTTAAATGATATTCATTCGCCTGAAGATTTAAAGCTTATTCCAAAAAAGCTTCTTCCTTCACTGGCAAAAGAAATCCGCAGTAAGATTATAGAAGTTGTAGGGCATAACGGCGGACATCTTGCAAGCAACCTTGGCGTTGTGGAGCTTTCTATTGCCTTGCACAGAAGTTTTTCTAGTCCGCAGGATGCCATTATCTGGGATGTAAGCCATCAGTGTTATCCTCATAAAATTCTTACTGGCCGCTATGATTTGTTTTCATCAATAAGAATGAAAGACGGAATTTCTGGCTTTACAAAAATTAAGGAAAGTCCTCACGATTATTTTGACGCTGGACACGCTTCCTCTTCCATTTCATCTGCGCTGGGACTTTTGTCCGCATGGGAGCTTGAAGGAAGAAAAGACAAGGTTGTTGTTGTAATCGGCGATGGCGCTCTTACCGGAGGAATGGCTTTTGAAGGCTTGAGCCACGCAGGTCAGCTTGCAAAAAATTTAATCGTTGTTGTTAATGACAACCAGATGTCAATTGACAAGAATGTAGGTTCTATTTCACGCTATCTTTCCAGTCTTGCTTTTTCTGACAGTTACCACGGGTTCCGCTATAAAGTTGACCGTCTTATCGATAAAATTCCTTATTTTAACCGCTGGCTTGGAAAAGTTGTTTTCAGGCTGAAACGTGGGCTTAAAGGTCTTTTTTTTACAAACAATCTTTTTATTGACTTTGGATTTGAATATACAGGTCCTTTGAACGGACACAGCATTGATGAGATGGAGCGTGTCTTTAACCGTGCGAAAAAAATTCCGCGGCCGGTTGTAATTCACGTTGTTACAAAAAAAGGAAAAGGATACAGCCCTGCTGAAAACAACCCCTCTGTCTTTCATGGAGTCGGGCCTTTTAATATAAGCGATGGAATTGTTGAAAAATTTGACAATTTGAGCTTTACAGAAAATTTCAGCAATAAGATTGTAGAAATGGCTCAGACGGACAGTAGAATTGTTGCAATTACTGCGGCAATGTCAAAAGGAACTGGTCTTGACGCTTTTTCAAGAAAATTTAAAGACAGATTTTTTGATGTTGGAATTGCAGAGGAGCATGCTGTAACGTTTGCAGGCGGAATTGCGGCTGGCGGTTTAATTCCTGTTGTCGCAATTTATTCAACTTTTATTCAAAGAAGCGTTGATCAAATTATAGAAGACATTGCGTTGCAGAACAGGCACGTTGTAATTGTCCTTGACCGGGCAGGAGCAGTTCCTTCTGACGGTGAAACTCATCAGGGGATTTTTGATATTGCGCTTTTCAGACCTGTTCCGAACCTTTCTATAATTTCCGTAGCAGGAAAAAAAGACATGGATCTTTGTCTTGATTGGGCAGTGAATAAATCTCAGGGTCCTGTTGTAATCCGCTGGCCAAAAATGGCTTGTCCTTCTGAACTTGAGCCGTTTTCTGTTCCTGTAGAGCCCGGAAAAGGCGTTCTTTTGCAGGCTACGGATTTTGCGCCGTCTATTTCTTCTTTTGGGCAAGGCGAGGATTCTTGGAGAAAAAAAGTGCTTTTGGTTTGCACTGGAAGTATTTTTTCAGAGACATTGAGAGCCGCCCGTGCGCTTGTCTTGGACGGAATTGACGCTGATATTTATTCGCTTAGATTTATAAAGCCTTTTAATGAAAAGTATTTTGCTGGCATTGCAAAGCTTTATTGCGGAATTGTTTTTATAGAAGACGGCGTAAAAATGGGCGGAATTTCAGAATGGCTTGAAAGTTTTGTGCATGGTTCTACTGAAACTTCATTTTTGAAAACTGCGCTTCTAGCTTTTCCTGACAGATTTGTTGCAAACGGAAACCGCGAGCAGATTCTGGAAGAAGCCGGACTTTCTTCTGAAAAAATTGTAAATGCTGCTAAGGAGCTAATGAGAATATGAAAACTTTAAATTTGGCTTCAAGAAAAATTTCAACAGATTTTCCGGCGTTTGTGATGGGAATTGTAAACTGCACTCCAGACAGTTTTTTCAGCGGAAGCAGAGGAGGCGCAGAACGTGCCTTTGAGCTGATTGGTGAAGGCGCAGACATTCTTGATTTGGGCGGAGAATCTACTCGTCCCGGTTCAGATTACGTGAGCGCGGAAGAAGAAATAAAACGCATTGTTCCCGTTATAGAAAAAATCCGCAGAAAAAGCGATATTCCGATTTCGGTTGACACAAGAAAAAAATCCGTGATGCAGGCTGCGTTCAATTCTGGTGCGGATATTTTAAATGATATTTCAGCGTTGGAAGATGAGCCTGAACTGGCTTTTTTTGCCGCGGAAAAGAAAATTCCTGTGATTTTGATGCATAAACGTGGAATTCCTTCTACGATGCAGGCGGACACGGAATACAAAAATATTTTCAATGAAGTCAGTTCGTATCTTGAGCAAAGGGCGGAATTTGCCATAAAAAACGGAATTGAAAAAGAAAAAATAATTGTAGATCCTGGAATTGGATTTGGAAAAAATCTTGAAGGAAATTTGAATCTTATTTCAAACTGCGGCTCTCTTTGCGGCGGAAAATTTCCTGTGCTTATGGCTCTTTCAAGAAAATCCTGCATAGGTCAGGTTACGGGGCGGGAAGTTCAAGACAGGCTTTTTGGAACTCTTGCCGCTGATTTGATTTCAGTTTTAAAAGGAGCTTTTATGGTTCGCGTGCATGATGTTGCTCCTTGTAAAGATACACTTGCTGTGTTAAAATCGCTTTTAAAGTATGAATCAGTTTGAAACTTTAATAAAAATATATGATTTTATCAGGCCTGTGCTTGATATAGGAATTATTACATTTCTTCTGTACAAGGCTTACCAGCTTATAACAAAAACCAATGCGATTCAACTTATAAGGGCTGCGGTTGTTGTTGTTCTTTCTTATGCGGTTGCAGTTATTCTTCAGCTTAGAACTTTGCTTTGGATTTTTTCGGTGATTGCTCCTGGACTTATGATGGCTTTTGCGATTGTTTTTCAGCCGGAATTAAGAAAAGTTTTCCTTAAGCTTGGACAGGCTGAATGGTTCACTTTCGGAAGCAGAGCAAAGCATTCTTATGTGGATTCTGTTCTTATTGCCGCTGAAATGCTTTCAAAGCAGAAGCGCGGAATGCTTGCTGTTTTTATGCGGCGCACAAAGCTTGATAATATTCTTTCCACAGGAACAAGACTTAATGCAGACCTTTCTTCAAGTTTGCTTGTAACAATTTTCGGGCATAATACGCCTTTGCATGACGGAGCTTGTTTTATTCAGGGCGGGAAAATTCTTGCGGCGGGTTGTTTTCTTCCGGTGAGTGAGCAGTATGACATAAAAAAGACTTTTGGAACGCGTCATAGGGCGGCTTTGGGACTTTGCGAGGTAAGCGACTGCGTTGTGCTTGTTGTAAGTGAAGAAACCGGCGCGTACAGCCTTGCTTATGACTCAAAACTTCATTATGACCTTACAATGGATCAGGTTACAAGAATTCTTGAACGTCAACTGGATATTACTCCAGATCAGCAGATTATAGAGGATACAATTGATGAGCATAAACCAATTACTGGCAAAGATAACTAAAAACTGGCCTGTAAAAGCAATCTGCTTTGTTCTGGCTGCGATGATTTATTTCTTTCATCAGATTTCACTTCTTGATGTAAAAACTTTTTCTGTGCCTCTTGAAGTCCGGGCTGAAGGAAACATGATTCCTGTTTCCGGGCTTGAGCAGGTAAAATACATAAGGGTAAAAGTCAGAACAAAACGAGACCTGATTGCTTCTATAATGGAAAAGGATTTGACTGCGTTTATAGATGTTTCGTCCCAGACAAAAGAAGGTATTTACGATTTTCCTGTTTATGTTGACCTTGATGAAAAAATTGTGCAGCTTGATTTGGAGCCGCTTGAAATTTACAATCAGCCTGACAATGTGAAGATTCAGATTCAAAAGAAAACAACAAAAGCAGTTCCTCTTTACGCCTCTGTTTTGGGAAAGCCTGCGCATGGATACAAGGCGCTGTCTGCTGAACTTGAGCCTTCATTTGTAACTTTGTGCGGACCTGCGTCGATGCTGGATTCAATAAATAAGATGCCGGTTGGAGCTGTTTCGGTTGAAGGTGCGGATGGAAGCATTTCAAAAATTGTAAGTCCTGTAAATACAAATTCATATATTTCAATTCTTGGAGAAAAAAATTCTATTAGAGTTTCTGTTCCGATTGTGATTGAAGGAACTGCAAAAGAATTCAAGAATGTTCCTGTTGTGCTTGTAAATCTTTCGCAAAGCCTTGCAGTTTCTGGAGACGCTGTTGAAATTGATTTTTCTGTGGAAGGAAATTTGCTTGATATTGAAAAAGTTTCCCCGGCAAACTTTAATGTTTTTGCCGACTGCGCTTTTATTACGGAGCCTGGAATTTATGAAGTACCGGTTCAAATTGACGCTCCTGGAAATCTGACTATTACTTCGCAAAGTTTCAGCGTTTTTGTGCTGAACGTTGTAAAATCAGAACAGGAAGAAGAAATTCCTATAGAAGAGCCGGAGCCTGAAAAAAAATCAACAAGCTCAGTTTTTAAAGTTCCGGTTTTGTCATAAAGGTTTGCATGATTTTTGGTGTTGGCTGCGATATAGCAAAAGTTTCTCGGTTTGAAAAATGGGTTTTATCCAAAGATATGATAAGCCGGTTTTACAACGAAAATGAGCATGTTTCAGAAAATGCAGGACTTCAGCGTAAATGCGAATTTTATGCGAGCCGTTTTGCAGCAAAAGAAGCGTTTTCAAAGGCGCTTGGAACTGGAATTCGCGGATTTAATTTGAATGAAGTTTTTATTTCAAAAGACGATAATGAAAAGCCTGAAATAAAAGTTCTAGGAAATGCAAAAAAAATGCTTGAAGAAAAATGTGGTGAAAAATATAAAATCCATGTTTCACTTAGCCATGAAAAAGAATATGCTTTGGCGTTCGTTGTAATCGAAATAATTGCATAATTGGAAAATAAATTTTGCGGAGGAAAAAATGGCAACGCAATTTAATAGAAAAACTTTCTTAACAGAAGCTGAAAAAAAGCCCTCGGTTTCTTATTGGGCAAAAGAAGATGCTTTGTGTCCAGTTTGCCGCAAAAAATTCAGGCAAGAGCTTATGCATCAAGGCGGCGGCCGTACTATCGCAGGAAATCTTACTGATGAGCTTCATAGAAATTACGAGCCTTCAAAAAAATACGGAAGAGTTTATCCTCTTATTTATGAAATTGGCTGTTGTCCTCATTGCCACACAGCTTTGTTTTGGAAAGATTTCAAGGACATAAAAGATCCAGAAACTTTTGATAGAATCATGCAGGATGAGCAGCATAGAATAAAAGAAGTTGAAGCGATTTTTCCGCATTATGATTTAAATGACGAGCGGACTTTGTATGACGGAACTGCAATGTATTATCTTGCGCTTCTTTGCTATGAAAAGGCGGATATTGCTTATGCTCCGACTTTTAAACGCGCTGAAATTTCTTTGCGGCTTGCCTGGCTTTGCAATGAAATTGAACGAGTTTGCCCGGAGCATAATTATGGCTATATCGCTCAGGTTTTTTACAGAAAAGCTTTGTTTTTTTATCAGCAGACTTTGATTAATGAAACTGGACGAATTGAGTCAATAGAATCTGTTGCAAACTTTGGTCCTGACACTGATAAAAATTACGGCTATGACGGCGTGATTTATTTAAGCGGACTTTTGGAATACAAATACGGCCAGCGCGAAAATCAAGAGCTTAGACTGAAAAAACTTGATGAAAGCAAAAAGGCAATTGCAAGAATTTTCGGCTTAGGAAAATCCAGCAAGGCAAAGCCAGGTCCTCTTCTTGAAGTTGCAAAATCGCTTTACGATAAAATGACTTCCGAGCTTTCCTCTAACAATATTTTCAGCGAAGATGACTAATATTCTTCTTACAGTTTCTTATGACGGAACTGATTTTTGCGGCTGGCAAAGACAGGACAAATCTGACAACGGAAGTCCGGTCCGTACAGTTCAGGGCGAAATTGAAAACGCGCTTTTTAAAATGCTGAAAGTTCCTGTAAAACTTTCTGGTAGCGGAAGAACTGACAGCGGAGTTCATGCGGTGGGGCAGGCTGCAAATTTTGAATCTCCAATCGATACAATTCCTTGCGAAAACTATGTTAGGGCTTTAAATGGAATTCTTCCGCAGGACATAAGAATCTTAAAAGCCCGGAAAGTTGAAAAAGATTTCAGCTCAAGATTTTGCGCGACTTCAAGATTATACAGATATTTTATCCAGACAAAAAATCCGCCCTTTGCAAGTGAAAGCCGTTACAGATGGTTTATTTCGTTTCGTCCGGAAATTGATTTATTGAATGAAATGTGTTCTTGTCTTCGCGGTGAAATTGACTGCGCTTCTTTTTCCGCTTCTGGAGATTCAAGTCTTTCTACAAAAAGATATATTGACAATGCGTTTTTTTTCTGGAACAAGGAAAATCCTGATTTGCTTGTTTTTCAAATTGAAGCAAATGCTTTTCTTTGGAAAATGGTCAGATCCATTACAGGCACTCTTATCCAGCTTGCGCAGAAAAAATGCAGCCCCGATGAATTTAAAAAAATTCTTGAAAGCCGCGACAGAACTAAGGCTGGAATTACAGCGCCGCCAACCGGACTTTTTTTGTGGGAAGTAAAATTTGATGGAATCCGCCGCCATGTTTAATTGTGTTGCTTCTTGATGAAATTTGCTAAATCTTTTATTCTTTTTGTACTATGAAATTTTTTAAAAATCTTCTGGTTGCTTTTGCTTTTATTTCTGTTTTTTGTGGATGCAGAAAAGGAAAAATAGTTTCTTCTGTTGAAAAAGAAAATCTTTTTGAATTGAATTACGGAACTTTTGAAGACGAGCTTAATGTTTTTAATATGTCATCGGCTGGAAATATCAACACTTCAATTTCTATGCAGGATGGATTTTTTTATATTTTGAACGGAGAATCAAAAAAAATAATGGAAATGAACAGCTACGGAGATTTGCTTGCCTTGTATTATAATCCTCAGGAAAATCCGCGTCCTTCATTTTCTGAAAATGCAAGCGACATTAATTCTACGCGCACGGCAGTTCCGTATTCATTTAACGAAGTTTCAAAAATCGCTGTTGATTCAAGAAAATATCTTTACGCGGTTGACAAGCTTCCATTAAATCGTCAGGAAACAGATCCAAAAACAAATCAAGTTTTGAGCCAGATTATTGTAAGGTTTGATGATTCAAAAAAATACATGAACTATATAGGACAGCAAGGCCCTGGAGGAACTCCGTTTCCGTATATAAAAAATATTTTTACGACGGACAAAAATGAGCTTGTTGTTTTATGCACGACTTCATCTGGCGCGGTTGTCTATTGGTTTTCGATGGACGGATTTTTAATGTACACAATTCCAATTGAAAAAGAAAATGTCCCGAATCCTTTTGCAGAGGAAAAAACTGAAACTTTTTTTTCACTAGAAAATATTGTTCCTGATTACAAAGACCGCAAGTTGTATTTAAAAGTTGACTATTTTACAAGCTATATCGATGAGTCAAGCCGCGTTCAGTCTGGCGTGGAATATATAACTACGCTGATTCATCCTTTTGATGTTGAAAATAATTTATATGATTTTCCCATAACTGTTCCACCTTATGACGAGCCTATTTCTGAAGGATTCTCGAAAGAAACTTTTGAAATTCCTTATGATTTCTTGGGAATTACAGATAGTGGCTGGCTTTATTTTATTGTAAGCACTGATGATGGATTTAGTTTGCAAATGGTTCAGTCTAACGGACAAAGAATTCTAAAGCGAAAAATTTCACTTGATAGGGAATCCTGCCTTTATTATTCTTTTAATTTGAGCCGCGAAGGAATAATTTCCGCATTGATTGTAAAAAAAGAAAAAGCTTATGTTTGCTGGTGGCGAATCGATTCTTTGATTCAGGCTGTTATAAAAAACTGAGTTTGGAATTATAATATGGAAATTTTTGACGATGAAAACCAGCCTGAAATTCGATACGACGAAAACGATTTAGTTTTTCATTACAAAAGAGGCTCGTTCCGCCGGCATGAACAGGCGATTTACCGTGATCTTGCAACTGGAAAAAATGCTCCTAAAAAAGGTCTTATAAAAGTTCTTTTTTCAACAAAGGGAAATAAGATTGCGTTTTTCACAATGGTGATGTGCATTGTTTTGTTTTTTGTCCTTGGAATTGTAAATGGCGGCGCAGACAAAAATTCAATTGCAGGAATGACAGCGAAAATCTCTGCATTTTCATTTGACGAAAAAATTTATGCTTCTGTTGAATTTTCCAACTTAAAAAAAATGGAAAACATTGATTCTGTTCCGCTAAAAGTTACGTTTGAATGCCTGAATGCGGAAGGCTCTGTTGCTGATAAATTTGAAACGGATTTTAATTTCGCTCCAAGATTCCCAAAGCCGGTTTACGCAGTTTTCAACGATTATGATTTGGTTTCTGTAAAATGCCGCTTAATCTATGAAAGTGAATCGGCTGTTTTGGAATGCAAGATTTCAAATAGATAAATTTACCATTTACAATTTTCAAATTTTCATTTATGCTTTTATAGAGGAATAATTATGGCTCAATTTTATTTTCTTTCCGTTTTGCTAAATATTCTTGCCGGACTGATTTTGATTTATGGGAAAAATCTTGTTGGCTTAAAGTCTTCTGATAATGATTCTGAATCTGCTCAAAAAATTTCTTTTGGCGGACTGAATTTTGACAGCCCGGGATTTAGGCTTGTTGTTGGAGTTTTGTGCGTTTTTGTAGCAGTTATGAAAATTCTTTCTGTTTTTAGAAATGATATTCCGGTAATTGGAGATTTGTTTCCTGTTGTCGCCGGCTTTCTTTCTGGCGCTTCAATTCTTTTGGAATATTATATTTTCACCAGTTCAGAAAGCGATTCTGTTCCTCCTACGGTTTATAAAGTTTTTATTGAGTCAAGAAAATATATTGGAATTATCTGCATAGTGGCTGGCATATTGCATTTTGTATTTCCTCAAGTCATGCTTTTATAGAGGTTTTTATGTCAAAAGTTTCCATAGCCTGTATAGCTTTGTTAAACGGAAAAATTCTTGTTGCCCACAGAAATCCTACAGGACAAATGGGAGGACGCTGGGAATTTCCAGGCGGAAAAGTTGAGCCGGGAGAAACAGACAAAGAAGCTGTTGTTCGTGAAATAAAAGAGGAATTTGGCATTACAGTAGTAGATGTTGGCAAGAAAATCGCAGAAACTTCTTTTATTCATAATGAAGAAAAAGTTCTTTTGCATGCATACAGAATTTATGTTCCGCATGATGGAATTGAAAAAAAATATACTTTAACAGAGCACACAGAATATAACTGGATTCCAGTTGAAGATGTTGCAAAACTAAATTTTGTGGACAGCGACCTTCTTCTTTATCCAAAGGTAAAATCTTATATTCTTGAGGAACTGAAAAAATGAAAAGCTTTTTTGCAGTTCTTGTTGTTTTTTTTGCTGTATTTTTTTCTGGATGTGTGCAAAAAAAAATTGATTTGAATTTTCAAGATGAATCTTTTATTGCTCCAGATCAGGAATGGCTTGTTGTAACGGTTCCTTATGCGGCTTTTAGAGTTTCCGCTGATTTTTCAAGTGAAATTTGCTTCCATGCAAGAAGCGGAGATGTTTTTCTAATCTGCGGAAAACAAAAAGTTCAAGTAATCAATCCAGAAGAAAAAAAATCTAGCAAAGATTATTTAGTATGGTATAGGGTGGAGCAGGGCTGGATAGATGGCTCGCTTGTGGCTGTTTACGATACTAGATTGAAAGCAGATGCGGCTGCAAAAAGTTCGTATGAAAAAAACTGAAAGAAATATTGCTGCTATATTTGCAAGAAATTTAAAGTTTTTTAGGCAAAAGTGCAATTACTCACAGGAAAAACTTGCTGAGCTTATAGATGTTTCTCCTGCTACAATTTCAAATTATGAAACTGGAGAAATGTGGCCTTCTCGTCAAAATTTAGCAAATCTTGTTGAGGTTCTAAAAATTCATCCTTATCAGCTTTTTATAGATTTTTCCAAAGATCTTGACTTCTTAAAACTTGATATTATTGAAAGAGTTGAAATTGCCTTTGATGCACCGGAAGAAGGTTTTTCTACATCTGCAAAAAGAGTTAGAAAATAAAAAAAGCACCCGAAACTAAAAAAAGTTTCCAAGTGCTTTTGGAGATGGCGGGAGTTGAACCCGCGTCCATGCAAGCAAACCAAGCATCTCTACAGGTTTATTGAAGCGAGGTGGTTGTCGGGAAAAGGTAGCGGCTTCAAAGGCGTCTCTTCCGTATCTTGATAAAAGTCTCGAACTAATCTCAAGAAATTAGTCCAACAAGTCCCTGTCAGCAACAGAACATTTCAGCATTAGGAACAGCATACTAAAAGTTCCGGCACTGCTTAAGCAGCAAGTGCAAACTGTTCGTTTTCAGACTGTTCGTCTTCTCTACGTTTTGCAGTTATTTTTTTGTCAGTTTAAGGCACCTTCACACCTACCTGCAACACAAGATTTCTCTTGCTTGTCGAAACCGGTACATCCCCGGTTCTCATAAGAGACTGAAAATCCCAACCTCTTATAATATAATCAAAAAATTATTCTCCGTCTACAGCAACACCATGGCGTTTCTGCTGGAATCTCTTAAGCATTGCAACACCATTACGTTTGTCATTGTATACGAATCCGCCGTTCCAGTATTCCAAAGCTGCGAAGAGTGCGTTTCCGCCGTCCTGTTCATCAGATTTTTTTGTACGGAATGAAACATAGTTTGAAAGCTCTTCAAAATTTGAATTATGAAGACAATCTAACCGCTTTTTGTTAAATTCATTCCATTTTTCCAAGTCTTTAAATCCTTCGCCTTCATCTTCAACAATAATGTGAGCATGTGTCGGGCTAAAAGAATACCAAACGTGAACTTGTTTATTTAAATCGCAGTTATTTCCATGTTTTACTGCGTTTTTTATAACTTCGCTTATCTGCTGTTCAAGAAGGTTTATTTCTTTGATTTCAAGAGGAGCTGACTGCACAATCAAAAGTGTAAAGTAGCGGATCTGCCTAAAGTTTGACGGAAATGCCTTGTAAAGCATATTTGTTTTGTCAAATAATGGGTCATTGCCATCAGAACGAAGCTCTTTGAATTCTTCCATTAAGGTACTCCTTATTCGTTAATCATAAGCAATGCTTCTTCAACGCTATTTGCAATAGGGAAGTAGCCCATCAACTTGGTGAGTTCAATAACTTTTTTTACAGAACCATGAACATTTGAAATATAGAGCTTCAAATTCATCTTTTTAATTGTAGAACAGATGTAAATTAGGGCTCCAATTCCAGACGAGTCGATATAATCAACCTGCTCAAGATTGATTACAAACGATTTTACATTTTTCTCAAGCATCTTCATTACAAGTTCCTTGAGTTTGTAAGAATTGTACAAGTCCATTTCACCATTTACATCAATGATGTAGACTTCTCCATTCTTCCTTATTTTAAGTTCCATAAGTTTGTCTCCTTACTGCTCAAATTTACTTAAAATTTTATTACTAGCAACGACTGGTCATCATGAAGACTACTGTTGCCTATAAACTTCTTAATATCAGACTTTACAAGATTTGCAATATCTTTTCCAGTTGAATTTGCATTTGAAGAAACTATTTTTAGCAAAGATTCCTTAGGATATTGAGTTCCCTGCTCATTTAACGCTTCAACAAGTCCGTCTGTATATGTAATAAGAATATCACCAGTTTTAATATCTTGCAAGATGTCTTTATACTGAGATTCTTTGTCAACTCCAATTGGCTCGCTCGGTGTTGAAATCTGCTTTATCTCATTTTTTTCCTTGCTGTAGTAGAAAACTGGAGTTGTTCCGCCTGTTGCAATTTCAGCGACCTTTTTAATTGGATCATAGTTTATGAGTGCGCAAGATGCAAAGTGGTCTGTACTGAAACTTTCAGCCGCAATCCCATGGTTTACCCATTCAAGAATTGTTCCTGCTGTTTTCTTTGTATTTACAACAAGTCTAATCATTGCATGTAGCATTGACATGACAATTACGCTGTTGATTCCTTTTCCTGCGACATCGCTCATTACAAATGAAACTCTGTCTCTTCTGGAAACAATTACATCATAATAATCACCGCAAACACCTTCTTCTGGATTCCAGATTGTTCCAAGTTGAATTCCTGGAAGGGCAGGGAGTTTTGCAGGATGAAGCATTTCCTGAATCTTTGAAGCAATTTCAGCTTCTTTTATAAGGTCGTTATGTTCTATAATATCCTTTACTGAAACAACGCTCTTTATAGAAGTTGCCGCAAAATCTGTAATCATTGATGCAGTCTTTAAATTTTCTTCAGTAAATACAGGATTCTGCTTTGTTCTTGCAAATGCCGCAACGCCAATTACTGAATCCTGAATTTTTATAGGAATCATTATATAGCTTCCGCATTCAAGGAATTCTTCAGGTCCATTCTGATAAATTCTTGCGTCGTTTTCAGGCTTTGTAATAAGCTCTGGCTTGCCTGCTGTTGCTATTTCGCCAAATATGTTTTCTCTAAGCGGAAATGATGCGAATTTGAAGTTTGTGGCAATTCGGATAGGCTTGTGAGGCATATCGCTTGGAAGTTTGTATGGAGGCGGAAAGTCTCCGTCAAATGAACGGACTGTAATCACGTCTTCAAAGTCATCAATCATGAGGATTGCGCCGCCGTCAGCATTTATCTCTTCTCTTATGGTTTTATTTACGTAGTCAAGAAGCGCATTCATTCCGTTTTTCTCGGAAAATGCTTCTGATGCTTTTTCGGCAAAAGAATAGCTTATTTCAAGTGCTCTTGATTCATTTTCATCAGGCTGGATTGGTTTTTGCTGCTGTAATGAAGTCTGCTGAAGTGCCTGTGCGTAAGATTTTTCTTCCGCCACATTTACATAATGCGGAACGAGCTTTTCTATTTTCTTTGGCTCAAAAGTGTACAAAATTATGCAATATGGAATCAAAATTAACGCTGCGATTGAAGCCGCAACTGCAAAATATACAAAAGAATTTCCTTCGCCAGTTATTTCTTTTACTGCCGCGATAAGGCTTCCTGCTCCAAGAATCAAGTCTGAAAGAAGAGCTATAAAACTTACTCTGGCAGTTTTTTTCTTGCGGATTAAAAGAAATAGCACGAATAAAAATGCGCAAATCACAGAAACCGCGAAAAGAGGAATGTATGCAAATTTGTCATCTAAAATCAAGGTGTCTGCTCCTTGTACAACTTTCAATTTTAACTAAATAATTTTAACTCTTTTGCCGAATATAAAAATAGACCGCAAAGCATTTTTATCATTTTAGCATTGAAATATTGTACCGTCAAGTTTTTCATTAAATATTATCGGTACAAAACTGCAAAATTAATAGTCAAAAATCTGCAAAACAGGCTTGATTTCAGTTGTTTTTTAAATCTTTTTTCATTTTTGATCTTGCTAGGAAATTTTTTAACCGCCGGTAAAGAGAAAGTTTTCTGTATTTTTTTGAAAAGTCTTCCGCGGCGTCTTCCAGCGGAAAGTCGTTCCCAAATCGCTGCTTCAATTCGTCCCAGTATTTTATAAGAAAAACGTAAAGGTCGGACAAAGTTCTGCCTTTGAAGCTTTTTAGGATTTTGCGGCTTTCGATTGCCCTGATTACAGGAAGATAAACGTTGTTGAACCAGGAAAGAATCGCTTCTTCCATAGAAATTTCTTCTTTTTTTCCGGAATTTATGTAGTATTTGTGGCAGAGAATGTGATTGTAAATGAGATCGTACTGGCCAGGTGTACTGAAATTCAGGCACCAATAGTCAGTTATGTCGCCAAAACAGGTTTCCGCGTAAAACACACGCTTTTCGTATTCGATTACCTGCTTTTCCATCTGCTCTTTTGTGCTTCCGGGCTTAAGTTTGATTTCACTTTGAAGGCTTACAACTTCAGCGTCGATATTTTCTATGCCTTTCATTTTTGCAACAGAAACGCGGTGGTTTCCGTCTCTTACAAAATAAAGTCCTCCAAGCTCGTAAAGACTTACCGGCGGAAGCGTGATGTCCTGATAATGCGCCATATCAACGTGTTCCCAGCGGGATTTTAGAAAATTGTTTTTTGGCAAAAAATGATTGTCAAAGTCTTTATAGCGTCCTTCGCTGCCAACAATCAGCTTGATTGGAACAACTTGCATTCCTTTATAAACTTCGTTGCTTGGCTTGAGCATTTTTTTTATGTCGGTAAATGAAATAAGTTTTGCTTCCTCTGGATTCAAAAGATGCTGAATTTCGTTGAAAAAGGCTTTATTCCGTGCTTTTGAGAAATCTTCATCTGTCTGCGAGGATAGAAACGTCTGCTCCAAAATTTGCTCCTTTTTTTAGGTTTGGCTCGAATTCGATTACGATGTGGCTGTACGCATTTATGACTGTTGTGTTTTCTGATATAGTGCATCTTGTAGCCTGAAGATCGTACAAATGTATATGACCGTGAATCATAAGCCCCGGTGAAAATTTTTTGATAAACCAGTTAAAACAGTCAAATCCTTTGTGGCACTGGTCTTCTTTGTCATGTATATGTCTTGGAGATGCGTGCGTTAAAAAAATATCGCAGTATCTTCCATATCTTATTTTGTTCCAAACCAGACCTGGAATCATCGCTATGAGCTGTCTTTTCATTTGCTTGTCAGTGAATTGGGCTTGACCGTTGTTGTATCTTATGCTTCCTGTAACTCCAGAAATAAGAAGTGGCGTTGTTTTTCCGTCTGGGGTTTTAAATGTAAGATTTTTGCATCTGATATTTTTGTTGCTTGCGTAGTCTGCTCCGTGTGCATGTTCGACTCCGGTTCCTTCAAATCTAAACATTGAGCTGGAAAATAATGAATCAGAAAACATTTTGTTTTTATAATATTTGTATTCCTTTAAATCATGGTTTCCGAAGACGAAAAAAGTCGGTTTTCCCAGTGCGTCTACTATAAAATCAACATATTCCATAGAAAGATCGCCGGCGCAAAAAACAGCGTCAATATCTCCGTATCTTTCTTTTACTGTGGAAGAGTAGACTAAAGGGTCTATTTGGTCAGAAACGCAAAGGAATTTCATTGAATGCCAGCCTTTCTAAAAAGCGATTCAAGCGTGTCTTTTGGAATTAATGCGAGCGGACGGCTATCTGCAAAAACTTGGGCTGCGTGTGAAAAATCAGAGCTTGCAAAAAGAAGCCCTTTTACATAGCCTTTTGTTTTTATTGTATCAGCGAGTTTTCTAACTGGAGTTTCTTCTATTGTATCTGTGGAACGGTAGAACTGCGCAAGGAAAAACTGCTGCTTTGCATTTAAGAATGCTTCCTGTTTCTTTTCTGTGGCAAGAATCTGGCATCCGTAAGGAGTAAAATCAGTTTTTTGACTTTGAAGATTGTATCCTGCCAATAGAATTCTTTTGCAAAGCTCCATGAACTGCTGGTTGTTTGCTGTTAGATATTCTTTTATTCCGTCATTTGTTTCAAGTTCTTTATACTGATTTAATTTTGATACCACATCTTTGAATTTGCTGTTGCATTTGTAGACTGTTTCCCACTGTTCGATTGCTTTTTCAATTTTTCTGCTTTTTTCGTAGCAGATTCCTAGGAAATATCTTGCGTACAAGGTTTCCTGCGAATTTGGAACTTTTGCATTTGCAACTGCGCGTTCAAAGGCATCTGTTGCTTTTTCAAGTTGATCCGCCATCATAAGGCAGGTTCCTTTTTCCACAAGAGCTTTTTGCCTGTATTCCTGCGAGCGTTCAGCTTTTTCCAGGAGTTTTACAGCTGTGGACAAATCCTTGTTTTCCTTGCAGACTTTTCCAAGGTAATAATAGTTTTCGTAAGATTCTGGATTCAGTTTTATTGAAGTTTCCAAGGCTTGCTTTGCCTGCGTGTAATTTTTTGCTCTAAGAAGCAATCGCCCGATTGAAGTGTAGGCTTTTGGATTTCGTTTGTTTAAGAGAATAGTTTTTTGGTAAAATCCCATCGCAAGTTTTGCATTTCCCTGGGTTTCAAGAATTTCCGCGGCTTTAAATGTGTTTTCTGGATTATTCGGCTCAAGTTTTGTCAGCAAGAGATATTCTTTCAATGCTTTATCAGGCTGATTAAAGCGTTTGTAAAGTTCAGCCATTTCTTTTCTGAATTCAGCTTCTGGAATTTCCCCATTAAAAAGCGCGTTTTGGTTTACTGTTTTGTATTCTATGTAGGCAAGCTCCTGTTTTCCGTCTTTTAGATAAGCCTCTCCCAAAAAATAGTGCGCCAGATAGTTCCGCGGATTTTTTGAAATTACGGACTTTGCGCATCTTTGAGCAGCTTGAAATCTTCCGTCCTTTATAAGTTTTGGAATTCCGTCAATTTTTGAAGGAGCTATGATGTTTTTTATTATAAAAATCAACGCTGTAGCGACAAATGCGATTAAAATACCTATTATAATTACATATGCCAGTGAACCCATTGAAATTCCGCCTGTTTGTTTATTTTTTTATAAAAAAGGTTACCTTTTTTCACTGAATATGTCAATTTATATGGAAGACTTAAAAATTTTGCTGTTTTCCTAAGAAATTTGTTGAAATCTACAGATAATAAAATGATGTTTATTTATAGAAAATATAGAAAATTTAAGAAATTTTTTTGTTTCTCTTTTTTGATTTTTGTGTTCAGTGCTTTTGCGCAGAATGACGATTTTTTGCAAGGTGAGAATCTGTTCAAGGAAAACCGTGTTGAAGAAGCTGTTCCGTTTTTAAAGTCAGCCATCAGCACTGGAAAATTTCCGAAAGCTTACAATTACCTTGCGCTTTGCTATGAAAAAATGGGGCTTCTAAAGGAAAGTCTTGAAGTTTGCACTGAAGGAATGAAAATTTCTGGAACGGACAAAAAAGTTCTTGCTTTTAACGCTGGAAATGTCTGCTTCGCAATGGAAGATTTTTATTCAGCCGAAAAATGGTATTCGCTTGCAATCGCCGCAAACAGGCTTTATGCTCCGCCAGTTTTAAACCGCGCAAATGCCGAGCTTAAGCAGGAAAAATATATTGCAAGCCTTGAGGACTACAAACTTTATCTTGATTTATCGCCGAATGACAGGCAGAAGCCGGAAATTGAGCAGTTGATTTCTTTGCTTGAAGGTTTTAAAAAAGCGGAAGAAGATCGCCTTGCTGAAGAAAAACGTTTAAAGGAAGAAGCTGCTTTGATTCAGGCGGCGCAGGAACAGCAGATTTTTGCAGAACAACAGGCCGCGGCTCAAAAGCAAATTCAGGATGGAAAAGACAAGGCTGCGGAATTGGAAGCGAAAATGGCTGAGCAACAGGCGCTTCTTGAGCAGCAACGTGCGGAAATTGAGCGGATTTCAAAGGAAAAACAGCTTGTTGAAGAGCAGGCCGCCGCAGAAAAGAAAGCTAGAGATGAAGAAAAAACTGCGGAACTTGAGGCTAAGATGGCAGAGCAGGAAGCTAGACTTGAACAGCAACGTGCGGAAATTGAACGAATGCTTCAAGAACAAAAAGCTTATCAGGAAGCGGCTTTAAAAGCTCAAAGAGAAGAGTCTGCAAAAAAAGCAGAAGAAGATGCCGCAAGAAGAAGAAAACTGCTTGAAGATGTGGCGGCTTCGCTGCAGAATTCAGAAACATCAAATATGACTGCTGGTGCAGAAGGAACGGTTGACTATGGCTACGAATCAGAACTCGAATAAAGATTTAGATAAAGAAAAAAATGCTGCGGCTAAGAAAACTTCAAGTGCAGGAAAAATGACTCTTTCCTCTACGGAAACAAAATCAACAGTAAAAAAAACTACGGTTTCTTCTGCGGAAAAAAAGCCTGTAGCAAAAAAAACTACTGCTTCTTCAGAAAAAGCAAAAACAACTGCAGTTGCAAAAACTGCCGCTTCAAAAAAAACAGTAGAAACAAAGACTTCTACTGCAAAAAAAAATTCAGGACTTTTAGAAAAATCAAAAGCTGTAAGAACTTCAGCTGCTTCTGTAAAATCAACTGAACCTAAAGTTGGTGTGAAAAAAACTTCAGTTGAAAAAAAATCATCTTTGCCAGAAACTAAAAAAGCAGTTGTCTCTTCTGCGGAAACAAAAGCAACTGTAAGAAAAAGTTCAGTTCCTTCTATGGAAAAAAAGCCAGTTGCAAGAAAAACAGTTTCTTCTTCTGCAGAAGAAAAGTCTGTGGCACGAAAAAGTTCCGTTGTTTCAGAAAAAACAAAAACTTCTTCAGTTGCGAGAACTTCCGCCGTGAAAAAATCTGTTGAGCCAAAAGCTTTTACAGAAGAAAAAAAATTGGAATCGCAGAAAGCTCCTTTGCAAAAAACTGTCGCCGTTTCTAGTTTGCCTCCCAAAAATTCTTTACCTGAAAAAAAAGAAGAAACTGGAGGAGTTGCAATAAAAAAAACAGAGCCGGTTTTGGCTTCAAGTTTTGAGTTGGAAAAAAAATCAGCGCAAAAAAATATTGAGCCTGAAAAAATGAAAGATAAAAAATCAAATAAAAAAGTAGCGGCTTTACTGATTTTCCTGCTTGCTGTTTTAGCTGGCGGCGGATTTTTTGTTTTAAATAATCAAAATTTTTTTGGCTCTAAAGATAATGCTGTTTCTGAATTGAGCGTTGAAGAAAAACTTGCATTGGCTCAAAAACTGATTGAGCAGGGTAATTATGAAGAGGCTTTGAAAATTCTTTTGGAAATTGATGCTTCTGGAAACAGCGAGGCTGCAAAAGAACTTAGAAATAAAATTTCCGCTTTAATAAATGAAGCATTTTCCAAGGCTTTTGAAAATGGACGTGAACAGGAAATCTTGGATTTTATTCAGTCGCTTATTGATAATGATGAAATAAAATCTGCTTTGAAAGTTTTAAACGCAATAAAGGCAGAGCCGGACAGTCCTTTAAAAGAAAGACTGGACAGTTTGAAAAAATCTGCTATTGATAAAGCTATTTCGGATGGAAAAACTTCTGAGCTTTTGTCTTTGATTCAGCAGATGATAGATGATGGAAATTTTTCAGAAGCGCTTGAACTTTTGAATACAATTTCTATAGATGGCGATGATGAAATTTCTGATATGCTGAAAAATAAAATTGAGCGCATGAAAAAGCAGGCTCAAGTTTTGCAGGCGACCGAAAATCTTTCTGATGAAGAAAAACTTGCGCTTGCACAAAGACTTATTGACGAGGGGAAATTTGAAGAAGCTCTTATTCTTTTGAACACTTTAAATCCAAATGAAAAAAATCAAGATAAAATCAAGGCTCTGAAAAAACAAGCTGTAGAAAAAGCAACACAGGCTGGAATTGATTTAGGCGAGTTTGGCTTTGATGAAAACGGAAATCCAATTCTTTCTGAAGAGGAAATTCTTCGTCATAGAAATGAAGCAAAAAATAAGCGTGAAATAGAAGCGCAGAAAATTCAAGATGCAAAAAATGAAGCCGAACGAAAAGCTCTTGAAGAAAAGAAAGCAAGAGAACAAAAAGCTTTAGAAGCAGAAAGACAAAAAAAAGCTGCCGCTGCAAAGAAAGCTCAAGAAGAAAAATTGGCAAGAGAAGCTGCGGCTAAAAAAGCAGAAGCTGAAAGAAAGGCGAAGGAAAAAGCCCTTGCAGAACAAAAAGCAAAAGAGGCGGCGATTGCCCGTGAAAAGCAACTTGTTGAAAATTATATTTCACATGGAAAACAGCTCTTGTCTGAAAATAAAAATAAAGAAGCGGTCGCAGAATTTTATAATGCTGAAAAAAATCTTCCTGCCGAAGAAAATACTTTTGCAGGAAAAAAACTTGGGGAATCAGCGAGTGCTCTGTTTGACAGTTCTGAAAAAAAATCTGGAACTGAAAAGAAATTTCTTCATGACGAGGCTGTGAAATTTGCAGAAAAATCCTTTGAAGAATCTAAAGAAGAACCTAACGTTATGTTTATTCTTGGAATGGATGCTCTTGAAAAACATAATTATGCTTCCGCAGAAAATTTTTTACGCAATGCCACAAAGAAAGAGCCTGGTAACAGCACTTACTTTTATCAGCTTGGAAGAGTTCTTGCGATGCAGAAAAAATATAATGAGTCGCTTGCAGCTTTTCAAACTTCAATAAAAATAAATGGAAACTTTGCGCCTGCTCATTATAATTCTGGATTTGTTTGTGAAAAGCTTGGAAAAAATAAAGAGGCTCTTGCTTCGTATAGAAATGCAATAAAAATAAAACCTGATTATGAAAATGCGTTTATGGGCGCAGGGCATATTTTGGCTGAAGAGAAAAATTATTCAGAGGCTGTAAAATCATATTCAGAAGCTGTAAAAATAAATCCGTCAAGAGCGCAAACTTATCAGGAACTTGGTTCTTGCTATTCAGAATTAAAAAATTATAGTCTTGCAGAACAAAATTTTTTAAAGGCACTTTCTTGTCCGGATTCTACTGTGGAAAAAAATGCGCTTACTTATTACAACCTTTCTACTGTGATGTTTGCACAAGACAAAAAGAACGAGGCATTTGATTTTGCAAAAAAAGCTTATGATAAAAAAGAAAAAACTTCGTCTGAAGTAAAGTCAAATATTTCATATAATCTGGGACTTTTAAATCAAGAATTAGGAAATGAAAATGAAGCAATCAAGCTTTATCAGGAAACTTTAAGTCTTGATTCAAATCATGTTAAAGCAAATACAAATTTAGGAATGATTCTTCTTACGAAAAATCAACCTGATGCTGCGATTGCGCTTTTGCTAAAAGCTTACAAAAATGATTCCAAGAATTTTGAAGTGAACAACAATCTTGGAAGCGCCTACAGAGATACTGGTGATTTTGAAAACTCTGTTAGGTTTTATAAAAATGCTTTGGATATAGAACCTGAAAATCTAACCGTAAAAGAAAATCTTGCAAAGTCATATACATCTGCAAAAGATTATAAAAATGCAAGACTGATTTATGAAGAGCTTGTAAAAAAACAGCAGACTGAATGGCCTTTATTTTTTGAACTTGCAAAAGTTTGTCTTGCTCAAGGCGATGGGAATGGCGCGGAAAAATATTTGCTTTACTTGCAATCCAAAGCTCCTGATTTTAAAACTTCAGAAGTAAATGGATTGCTTGCAGAATTGCAGTAACTTGTTTTGCTAAGCGGATTTTATGTCCGCTTTACAAGTGCAAAAAGTTGCTGTCTTGTAATCGTTGTGTATACGGGGCGTCCGTGAGGACAGTGTGGATCTGGAAGTTCAAGAGCTCCCTTTGCAATTTTTTTTGCAGTCTCTTCATCTAAAACTGTTCCGTCCATAACTGCGCTCCTGCACGCTGTGGATGCGGCGGCTGCATTTATCATGTCAGCAGGATTTACCCGTCGGTCAAGCACATCTTTTTTCAAATCAGCTTCTGTGCCTTTCCATCTTATCGGTACTGTTGAAAATTCCCATTTTCCATTTCCGCAGTCTTTGCATGAAAATCCGGCTTCTTCAAGTTTGTCTTTTATTGCGCGGATAAAATTGTCATCAGCGGAGGAATCTGTCTGCACAATGTATGGAACTAGAAGTGACTGCTTTTGTCCTGCCTCTGCCATGATTTGATTATAAATCATTCTTTCGTGGGCGGCGTGCTGATCGATTATGTAAAGCGTTTCATTTTTTTCTGCAATGATAAAAGTTCCAAGAACACAGCCTGCAAAATGAAATCCTTTTTCATATTCTGAAAAATTTTCGCTGCTGATTTCTGGAATATAATTTGGTTTCATCGGGTGAAAAAAATCTTGCGAAGTTTTTGTTTTAAAAAAGGAATGTCTTGCTCCACTTGATGAAAAATTTGTCCTAGGAATTCCGCGCTTTACATCAGAATAAATTGAATTTATTTTGGGAATATTATTTTGATGAGAGAAGGTTTCTTCAACAAAATTATTTTTTTCAATACTGGTGGAATTAAAAGAAAATTCATTTGAAAGTTCAGCTTCTGTTTTATCTTCTGCATTTTGGGTGAGCATTGATTTTACAGTATACTGCTTGAAAAAATTTCTTGTTGTTGAGCTTACTGCATGATGAAGCGCATTTATGTCTTTGAATCTAGCTTCACGTTTCGAAGGATGAATGTTGAAGTCTACAAGAGCTGGATTCATTTCTACAAAAAGGCAGGCGACTGGAAATGTTCCGTTTGGAAAATATCCTTGCGTTCCGTAAATGATGGCTTGCACGAGAGAATATTCTTGTATTTTTCTTCCGTTCACGTAAATGAAAATATCTTTTCGGGAAGTTCTTGCAACAGAAGGCTCTCCAATAATCAGCGTAAATGAAAAATTTTTTTCAGAGTCTTCATGCTTCAACTCATAAAATAAATCGCTGCTTTCAAAAAATTCATTTGTCTGAACAAATCTTTCTTTTAAGGATTGTCCAGCGGGAAGTGAAAGTTTTTCTTCGCCGTCATTTACAAAAGTAAAAGCAATGTCTGGACGTGGAAGAATTTTTTCTTCAAAAATTGTCCTGCACTGAATTCCTTCTGAAGCCGGTCTTTTTAAAAATTGTCTTCTTGCAGGAAAATTTTCAAAAAGACCTGATGACTGCGCTATTGTCCCTTCTGTTGAAGCGCAAGGCTCGATAATGTGATCTTCCGTTACAGAAGCGTTCATTTTCCATCCGCCGCTTTTTATTTCCAATCGGCTCACTGCCGCAATTGAGGAAAGCGCTTCACCTCTGAATCCTAAAGTTGAAAGACTAAGCAAATCTGTTTCTGTTGAAATTTTGCTTGTTGCATGTGGGTGCGCGCATTGAATCAAATCTTCTTTTGACATTCCGCAGCCATTGTCTATGACTCTTATTTTTTCAATTCCGCCGCTAGCAATCTCAACTCTGATTCTTGTTGCTCCGCTGTCAACTGCATTGTCCATGAATTCGCGGACAATAGCGCATGGTTTGTCTATGACTTCCCCGGCGGCAATTTTTCTTGCAACTTCCGCATTTAGAATTTTTACGCGTCTTTGTTCTGTCATGCTCTCGTTCCCGTGATTTCAGAAGATTCATCAAAAAGACCGAGCACAGGAGCATTTTCACTTTTTGACTTTTGCTTTTTTCCTTGCGCGGATTTTTCATCTTCTTCTGAAACTTCAGGATTGTTCATTAATATTTGAATTTTGCTTTCCATTTCATCAAGAGATTTTTCCATGGATTTTGCAAGCTTTATTCCTTCCTCAAAATCTTTGAGCGCATCTTCCAGGCTGATGTCGCTTTTTTTTATGGAAGCGGAAAGCTCTTCAAGTCTTTTTAGTTTTTCTTCAAAGTTTGTCATTTTATTCTCCGTTAATTTGTTTTATCAACAGTTGCGAAAATCAATCCTTCCGCCGGTTTGATTTTTATTTTTTCGCCGTTGGAAAGTTCCGATGACTTTCTTATTATTTTTCCATTTTCATCGCAAACCATAGAATATCCTCTGTCGAAAATATTCTGCGGATTGCAGTTCTCCAAATTTTGCAGGCAGAGTTTTATTTTTATTCTTTTGTCCTTTATTATGTTTTCAATTGCGTCTTTCATTGAGTCAAACGCCTTGTCAAACCTTTCTGAATATTTTTGCTCGATGTTTTGCAATCTAGTTTGCATATTTTCAGGATCGAAATTTCTTAGCATAAGCCGCAAAGAATTTGTTTTGTTTTGAATTTCAGAAAACAAAATGGATTTGAAATTTTCAATATTGCTTTCTATGTCGGATTTTCGTGGAATTGCAATTTCCGCCGCCGCGCTTGGTGTCGGAGCTCTTACATCCGCCGCAAAGTCGCTTAGCGCCCAGTCAATTTCATGTCCGACAGCGGAGATTACAGGAATTTTTGATTTTGCAATTGCACGCACAACTTTTTCTTCGCTGAACGGAAGCAAATCCTCTAAAGAACCTCCACCTCTTCCGACAATCAAAACATCGCACATATTATATTCGTTTGCAACTTTTATCATGTACTCGATTGTGTCCGCGGCATTTTCTCCTTGCACTATCGCAGGAAAAACAATGACACTCACTTTGTCATTTCTTCGGCGTCTTATATTTAAAATATCACGCAGAGCAGCTCCGTTTGGACTTGTAACAACTCCGACTGTTTTTGGAAAAAATGGAACCGTGCGTTTTCTTGCTGAGTCAAAAAGTCCTTCTGCGGCAAGTTTTCTTTTCCGCATTTCAATCATTTCCATTATATTTCCGGCTCCGGCTTCAATCATTGACGAAACTTGAATCTGATAATTTCCGCGCGGACCGTAGACTGTTATTTTTCCTCTTACTTGAACAAGCATTCCGTCTTTTGGAATGAAATTTAATGCAGATGCCGCTCCTCTGAACATTACTGCTGAAATCTGGCTGTCTGAATCTTTAAGCGAAAAATAAAGATGTCCGGACGAGCTTGGCTTGTAGTTTGAAATTTCTCCTTTTAAAATTATATTTTGAAAAGAGCTTTCAAGCATTGTCTTTATAAGTTCCGTCAGCTGCGAGACTGTTAGAGCGTTGTCTTTTTTTGATTCGTTTTGCATTTCCATTTTGCTCCGATTGTAAACATTACGTTTAATTTAGACAAGATATTTTCCGATAATGAAATGATGAAGAATTTAGTTTTTTTATATATAGATGAAAATTCGGCTCATGCTTTTGAAAAGGTTTTTTCTGAAAAATCATGTTTTGAAAAGTGTCTTGAATGGGCGGCTGATGTTTCAAGTTTGTGCGGAATTGTTGTTGCCTGCTTTGAAGAAAATAAAAATACAGTTGAGACTTTTGCATCTTCGTTTGATAAAGCAAAAATAAAAGTTGTTTCAAAAAATTTTTGGAATACTGCAATATTAATAGAAGAAATGCTTGCTCAGGTTTCTTGTTTTTCAGCGGACGATGTTGTTTATTCTTCGGCGGACAGACCATTTCTTGATAGAGAGCTTACGAATGAACTTCTTGAAAGCCACAGAAAATATATTTCTGAATATACTTTTGCCGATGGCTATCCTTATGGATTTTCTCCGGAAATTATAAATTCTGGAACATTAAAAATCCTTTCTGCTTTTGCATCTGAAACTCACAAGGAGCTTGGAGAATTGCCTGTTTCAAATGAGTGCATTTTCAATGTTATGAAAGCTGATATAAATTCTTTTGAAATTGAATCTGTGATTGCACCCAAAGATTTCAGAATGCTGCGTTTTGATTTTTCATGTTCACAGAAAAGAAATTTTGTTGCTTGCCAGAAACTTTATACGAATGCGTTGAAAAATGAAATTCCGCTTACTGCCAAAAGTCTTTCTGAACTTGCTGAAAACTGTACTGAAGTTCATCAGACTTTGCCGGCATTTTACAATATTCAGATTTCAGAAAACTGTCTTGCAAATCCATTTTACAATCCTTATCCAAAAGCTTTTAAAAATAAATTCGGATTTTTCCCATTTGAAAAAGAAAATCCAAATCCAAAAGATATGACCTTGGAAAAATTTAATTTTCTTGTTGAGCAGATTTCCAGTTTTTCAGAGGATGCCGTAATTGGCTTGAGTGCTTGGGGAGAACCTTTGCTTAATAAAAACTTTTCTGAATTTGTTGAAATTGTTTTGTACTATAAGAATCTTTCTGTTCTTGTAGAAACAGATGGAATTTTAGTTACTGAGCAGCTTGCTTCAAAAATTTTTGAAATTTCAGAGCGAGCCGGGAAAAGAAAAAATGGAGCTGAAAATGTAACTTGGATAGTTTCAATTGATTCTTTTAGCGAAGATATGTACAACAAAATTTTTTCAAATGGAAACTTTAATTCTGCTGTGAATTCAATTCTTGCTTTAAATAAATTTTTCCCGACTTCTGTTTATCCGCAGTTTACAAGAATGAATGAAAATGAAGATGAGCTGGAAAAGTTCTATAGATTTTGGCATTCAAAGGATTCTCCTTCCGTCGGAAAAGTTATAATTCAAAAGTACAATGATTTCTGTAAACTTTTGCCTTCAAGAAAACCCGCCGATTTGTCTCCGCTTGAAAGAAATGTCTGCTGGCATTTAAAGCGCGACATGACAATTCTTTGCACAGGCGATGTTCCGCTTTGCAGGCAGTTTTTGTTTTCCTCAATAGGAAACGTTTTTGATGAAGGTGTAGAGAATATCTGGAAAAAATATTTTGATGAAGTTCAAAATCAGCTTGAAAAAAAATATGGAGAAAAATGCAAGGATTGCGATGAATACTATACCTTCAATTTTTAATCAGCATAAAATTTCTTATACAGTCATCGGCGGAACGGAAAATCCCAAGCAAATTCTTATGCCTGTTACTTGCATAGTTCTTAGCAGGTCGGGAAGACATTATAGAACGCGAGTTCTTGAAAATTTACTGCAGAAGGGATTTGAAAAAATTATAAGCGTGAATCCTGAAAATGAACGGAAATCAGTAGATTCATTTGCAAGACATTTTCCTACTGTAAAATTTTTAGTTGCATTGGAAAATGTTTCGCAGGGTGAGCTTTTGAATATTGCCTTTTCTGAATCTGAAACCCAGTATGTTTTAGTTGTTCAAGAAGAAATGTGCCTTGAAAAATTTTCTTTCGATGCTTCTATGGTTTCTAAGTTTATGAATAAAAATCAGTTCTGCATTGCTCCAAGACTTTTTTCTGACAGCTCTACAAAACTTCCTGTTGCACTTTTTCCTTCAGCAAGGAAATCTGTTTTTGATGTTGAAGCTGATTCTGTTTTTTTAGACGGACAACCAACTTTGTATCCGGCTGATTACGCAGGTTTTTATAACCGTGAAAAATTTATTCTTCTTGGCGGAATTGACTATACGATTTCTTCTGAATACTGGCAAAAAATTGATTTCTTTTTTAGAGCATGGCTTTGGGGCGAAAAGATAAATTTATCCATAGGATTTGAGTTTAAATACACAGGCGCAGTTCCTGAAGAAAACCTAACGGTAGATATTTCGTATCTTAGGTTTTACTTGAAAAATCTTTTGCCCGCTTTTTTATCAGACCATGCAAAAATACCGTGGATTTCATATTTTGCTTTTAAACTAAAAAGTTCTTGCGGATTTGTTGAGTCAATGCGGCAATTTAAAGATGCTATGCGGTGGACAAAAGAAAATCAGTATAGATTTAAAACAGATGCTGTTGCGCTTATTGAAAACTGGGGAAAATAATTCTGAGGTAAAAGATGAATTTAAAAAAAATAAAAGAAGGAATTAAAAAAATTGTTGCTGGAAGAAAACGTGTCGTTGTAATTGTCCAGTGCCGTTTGTCTTCTACAAGGCTTCCAGGAAAAGCTCTTTTGCCTCTTGGGGGAAAAGCAATTCTTGAATGGACTTTAGCTTCAATGAAAAAAGTTGAGGCTTCAAAATATTTTCTTGCTGTTGATGAGCAAAGCAGGGAAGAACTAGAGCCTATTGCAAAAGAATGCGGCTGGGATTTTTATGCTGGCTCTCAGTCTGATGTGCTTGACAGATTTTGCAATGTTGTAAAAATTTCCAAAGCTGATGTTGTTTTAAGAGCTACTGCTGATAATCCATTTTTATTTTATGAGGCAGCACAAAAGCTTGTTGATGAATATTTTTTTAGAGAAAAAAATTCTCCAGTTGACTACATTACATTTTCTGGACTTCCTCATGGTTCCGGAGTTGAAGTGTTCAATGCAGACTCTTTGCTTGAAGCTGCATCCGAAACTGACCTTCCTTATGACCATGAGCATGTAGGTCCTGCGCTTTACAATCATTCTGAAAAATATATTTGCGCATTTGTAAAAGCACCGCAGGAATTTTATTATCCAGATTATCGAACTACAGTCGATACTTTTTCTGACTATAAAAGAGCTTTAAGAATTGTAAAGAAAATTTCCAATAAGAAAATTCCATCAGAACCTTATTCTGCGACTGAAATTTTAAGTGCGCTTTCATTTCCTGCTGTGAAAAATCCTGTCCTTTTAATTCCGTCTGTAAAGAAAGGTCATGGAACCGGGCATTTAAGAAGATGTCTTGAACTTGCAATTGTAAACGGCTGGGATATTTATATTCCAGATGACGCTGATTTAACCCAGCGTTTGGATTTAATTGAAGATGCACGCATAAACGGACTTGATGATTTTCAGATTGTAAATAATATTTCAGATTTGACTGAATATTGTCTTGCGATTACAGATTTGTTTTTTGCTGATAATAATTTTATTCGTTCCATAGCATCAAAAATTCCAGTTGCAAGCATTGATGAGGGAAACTGTGACAATGGTTATGCCGAATATCTTTTTGATATAATTCCTTCTTTAAAGTCGAATCGAAATGTAAATTATTACAATCCTGCTTTTATTCCTTTGCCAGAAAAAAAACGCGCTACTTTTCCTGCAAAAATAAACAATGCTCTGATTTGCATTGGCGGAGAAGATCCTGCAAAACTTCTTTTAAAATCTGTTGTTGCACTTGCAAAAAACAATATTCGTGTTTTGGCAGTTTCGCCTTCAAAAGAAAAAATTATTGAAACAGAAAAAAATGTTCCAGAAGATTTAAAAAAATATATAACTGTTTCTTCTCCAATTGAAAATTTAAAGGAAGAACTTTTTAAATATGATCTTGTTGTTACTCACTTTGGCTTTACAGCTTTTGAAGCTGCTGGCGCAGGTTGCGCTGTAATTCTCTTGGGAACAACACCTTTGCATATTCGTCTTTCAGTTGCAAACGGATTTAAATGTATTGCTCCTAAAAAAATAAATCAGAAAATGTTCAAGAATCTTCTGACTCAGCCTGAAAATCTTTTAGTCAAAAATAAAATTGAAACTTCTGAAAATCTTGCTTCCTTTACAAAAAAAATCTCGCTTGGAATCCATTTTGAATGTCCTGTCTGCAAAACTGGTGAAGGCTTTAAAAACAAAATTGTTGCGAGAAACAAAGATAGAACTTACCGAAGATGTGCAAACTGCGGAATGATTTATATGTCTTGGACTTTGTCGGAATTTCAGACTGAATATAATCATGCGTATTTTTTTGAAGATTATAAAAAGCAATACGGAAAAACTTATCTTGATGATTTTGATTCAATAAAATCTGTCTGCCTAAGGCGTATTGCAATTATAGATTTTTTCTATAGACTTGCAAATAGAATTTCAAAAAACATTCCTTCTGTCTTGGACATTGGATGCGCTATGGGACCTTTTCTTTCTGCTGCAAACGATTCTGGATGGCAGGTTTTTGGCGCGGACATTTCTCAAGGCGCGGTTGAGTATGTTCAGCAGACTTTGAATTTTCCGGCTAGCTGCGTAAGTTTTCCAGATGCGGATTTTGTTTCAGAATTCGGAATTGAAAAATTTGACGCGGTTACAATGTGGTACGTTATAGAACATTTTAAAAATCTTGATTCCGTGCTGAAAAAAATTTCTGAAATTGTAAAAGACGGCGGAATATTTGCGTTTAGCACTCCGTCTGCTTCTGGAGTCAGCGGAAAATATTCTACTGATGATTTCTATGAAAAAAGTCCCGCTGACCATTATACAATTTGGGAAATAAAATATGCAAAAAAAATTTTGAGAAAATACGGTTTCAAAATTGTAAAAGTTGTTTCAACCGGAATTCATCCGGAACGTTTTCCGCTTGCAAAAAAAATGAAATGGACTTCAAATTCTTTGCCAATGAAATTTTTAGCTGACTTGTGCAAAATTTTAAATTTGGGCGATACATTTGAGGTTTACTGCAAGAAAATTAAATCCTAAAATCAGTTTGCCTTTATGTCGAAAATAATAAGTAAATGAATGACCGTTATATTTTGATTTTGGGCGCTGGATTAATGCAGCGTCCTTCAATAGAAGCAGCAAAAGAACTTGGCTACAAGGCTCTTGTAATAGATGCGAATCCAGACGCGGTTTGTGTTCCGTTTGCAGATCGCTTTGAAAAAATAGATTTAAAAGATACAAATGCAATTGTTGATTTCTCTTTGTCTCTGGGAAAAAATCTTTGCGCGGTTTTTACAGCCGGAACAGATTTTTCAGCTCCAGTTTCTCTTGCTTGCCAAAAATGCGGATTTGTTTCTCACAGTTTTGAATCTGCTATGAATGCCAGCAATAAAATTCTTATGCGTGAATGCTTTAAGAAAAATAAAATTCCTTCTCCTGATTTTTTTGAAGCCGATGAAAACTATATAAATTTATTTCAGAAAAATAAAACTCCGGAAATTCATTTTCCAAAAGTTGTAAAGCCTGTAGACAATATGGGAGCACGTGGCTGTAGGCTTGTTAGAAATAAAGATGAATTTCTTCCGGCCTTAAAAGACGCTGTTTGTTTTTCTCGTACAAAAAAAGCTATTGTTGAAGATTTCATGGAAGGACCTGAATTTTCAATAGATGCGCTTGTTGTAAATGGAAAAGTTATTATCGCTGGGTTTGCTGACCGCCATATTTTTTTTGAGCCGTATTTTGTTGAGCTTGGACATTCAATGCCTTCTGAAATTTCAGAAAATAAAAAACAGGAAATTGTAAAAGTTTTTACAGATGCGGTTCATGCGCTCGGACTTACAAATGGAGTTGCAAAGGGAGACGTAAAGTACACAAAACAAGGTCCGATGATTGGCGAAATTGCGGCGAGACTTTCAGGCGGATATATGTCGGGCTGGACTTTTCCTTATTCATCAGGATTTGAACTTACAAAAGAAGCAATGAAAATCGCATTGGGAATTCCTTCTGATTTTTCAGATATTAATGAAATTCCTTCTGCAAAATTCAGCCATGAAAGAGCGTTCATTTCAATTCCCGGAAAAATTAAGAAAATCTACGGCGAAGAAAAAGCCTGGGCTTCTCCATTTTTAAAAAATATTTTTTTCAGAGTAAAAGAGGGAAGCGCAGTTGATTTTCCGCGGAACAATGTTGAAAAATGCGGAAATGTCATATCATCGTCAAAAGAACGCGGGCTTTCAAAAAAAAGCGCGGAATCCGCAGTTGCCCAGATTGTTCTTCGCCTGGAGCCGAAAAATCCTCAGACTGAAAAGTTTCTTTACGGTTTTGAGCTTCCGCAGGAAAAAGGATTTCCGTTCAGCGCATTTGACTTCAATACAAAAGATGAAAAATTTCTGGACGAGCTTGAGCAGATTCCGTTCATTGAAAAAAATCAGCCTGCGCAAAATTGTATTCCAGAAAGCATAAAAAAAATTATGGAAAAGCGCGACTGGAATTTTAGAAGCGTAAGAAATACACTTTTTCTTTTTGACAAAATTTCACCTGAGCATCCTAGGCTTGATTCAAAAAAATTCTGGTGCTGTCTTTTGCGTGCCGGCATTCAAGGAATTTTGTATTATTCAGATTCTGTTCAGCTGGAGGAAAAATGAAGGTAAAAAGTTTTGTTTTTTTTCTGATTGCGTTTTTTCCATTTCTAATTTTTTCTCAAGATGTAAAAGTCGATTTTCTTAAGAATGTGCAGAAATCAGGAATTTCCTTTTACTGGGATCCTCTGACTTCTTGCGGTCTTCTTGAAAAAAACGGACACAGAATTTCGTTCAGGGCAGGCGATTCTTTTTTTCTTCAGGATTACAAAACTCTTGTGCAGGAAGACGCTCCTTCATTTGAAAACGGAAAACTTGTTTCTTCCCAGTCATTTTTTAACCTAGCTGAAAATTTCTTTAAATTGCAGAGTTCAGAAGCCCCTTATAAGATTGGCGCTATTCTCATTGATCCGGGACATGGCGGAAAAGATCCTGGCGCAAGTTCAATCCATGTTTCAGACGGAAAGAAAATCAAGGTTGTTGAAAAAGATATAAACTTAAAAGTCGGGCTAAGGCTCCGTGATTATCTTAAAAAAGCTTATCCAGAAAAAAATATTTTGATGACGCGCAGCACGGATGTTTTCCTTACACTTTCTCAACGCACAGAAATTGCAAATTCAGTAAAACTAAAGGAAAACGAAGCGATTCTCTATGTTTCTGTCCACGTAAATTCCAGTCTTAGCGAAAAAGTTACCGGATATGAAGTCTGGTATCTTTCTCCGGGATACCGCCGTCAGGTTTTGAATTCAAAGTCAGTAAATGAGGACGCTTCTATTCTGCCGATTTTGAATAGTATGACAGAAGAGGAATACACAACTGAATCAATTCTTATGGCGAAATTTATAATGAACGGAATTTCAGCACAGGTTGGAGCTTTGAGCAATTCGCGCGGAATAAAAGAAGAGGAGTGGTTTGTCGTCAGGAATTCAAAAATGCCGAGCGTCCTTATAGAACTTGGTTTCCTTACAAACAAAAAAGAAGGCTTGCTTTTAAACGATGACAAGTACTTGCAGAAACTGTCTCTTGGAATATATAATGGGCTTCAAGAATTTGTGACGAATTTTGAGCGGACCCGCGGATTTACAGGAAACTAAAATTGAATAGAAAATCAAAAGTAAATATTTTCGCGCTTGTTTTTGCAGGCGTATTATTTGGCTCGCTGATTGTTTCGGGCGCGGCTTTTTATTTTTATAAGTATCATTGCAGGCAGATTTTTTATTTTGAATCCTATGATTCAAGCCGGATTTGCACAGAAACACGTTATTCAGAAAAAAAGGACGGAGATGAGGAAATAAGAGCTTTTGTTGACGACCTTTTGCTTGGACCTATGACAAACCGCTTTAAATTTCTTTTTTCTCCTGGAACAAGAACTGAATTCTGCTTTTCAAACGGAAAAGAGCTTTACGTTGGACTTTCAAAGCAGGCTCTTTTTGTTGATTCAGAAACGTTCAATATGAGGAAAAATGTTTCATTGCTAAGAAAAAATATTGTGAAGAATTTCACAAATATCAATAAAATTTATATATATATTGATGGAAAGCCTGTGTTTGCGGAAAAATAGCTTTTGTTTGCCTGTTTTATTTTACGGTTGTTTTATGCAAAAAAAAAATAAAATAAGTTGACAAAAATGTTTTCTTAATAGATACTGTTATAACAAGGCTACATCATATATGTATTAAAAGGAGCTTCTAATGAAGAGGACTTTATTTTTAACCGTTGCTGCAATGATTTTGGCAGGTTCAGTTGCTGTTGCAAGAGAATCAGTTCTTATTGATTTTTCACAGCTCGATGCAGACACTGTAGCAGACGAAAACGGAAATCCAACACAGAACAGCAGAACTGTAATGGATTATTCTGTTGCTGCCGGCGCGACTTTCACAAGTGATCAGAAAACACTTATGAAGACTTCACTGGCTCTTCCTGAATGGGAAGTTTTACTTAATTCTTCTGCCAAGAACCCGGTTTCTGTTGCTCTTTCTCAGGTAGTTGCTGCTCCTGTAAAAGAATCAGCAGATGTTCCTTTCGCTGGAAAGAATGTAATGGGCGTTCGTGTTATTTTCCCAACATGGGCAAACAATGCAAATGCAAAAATCGTTCCTGCATTCGATATTCCTGCTTACGAGCCACTTTCTGACGCTGATGAAAACGGTGAGCGCCAGAAGCCAACAGATGAGCAGAAAGGAAAATATCTTTTTGAAGACGGATACGGTGTTGTAAGAAACGTTGGCACATTGAAATCAATTGCTGTTACAACAATGGGTATGAACTATCCACATGCTCTTTATGTTCTTCTTAAAGACAATGACGGAGTAGAACGCCGCTATCTTATGGGAAATCTCTATTTTGACGGATGGAAAACTCTTATTTGGAACAACCCGGATTATATTTCAGAAGTTCGCACTCGTGAAATCAGAGTTTACCCAATCTATCCACGCGGAATTCCATTTGTAAAATTCGCTGGATTCCAGGTTGCACGTGATGCTTCTCACATCGGAGACAACTTCATTGGTTACTTCAAAGATGTAAAGGTTATTTATGACCTCGCAATCCTTACTTCTGATCGTGACATCGATGACGAAGACCTTTGGGGTATCATTACAAAGAAAGAAAGAGACCGCCAGAATGGTGAGATGGCTCGCTTTGGTAACAAGCAGGTTAACCGCTATCTCGAAAAGTCTAAGATGGCTACAGAAGCAGAATTCACATCTTCTCTTGAAGAGAACTCTGATTCTAACGCACAGTCTTCAACACAGGATTCTTCAGCTACTGTTCAGTAATCTCTGAACCTTGTGTTTTGTCAAAGACCGTCCTACGGGACGGTCTTTTTTTATGAAATTGAATATAAAACAATAACTTTGTTATATTTTGCTTATGTCTGAAAAAAAATTTACACTTCCTAATAAATTTGAAATTGAAAAACGCTATGAAAGCTATAGACCCGCATTCAATGAAATTCTGGATAAAATTGAAAATCTGTTAAAGCAGAAAATTAATTTGCCTTCAAATCCTACTTATAAAGCTAGAATAAAATCTTTTCCTAGCTATTATAAAAAGATCCTTAGGCAAAAAGCTAAGGAATCTTCGGAAAGCAATGAGCTTGTTACTCTTACGGATATGATCGGCATACGTGTGATTTGTGCCTTTGTTGAAGATCTTGCGCTTGTTGAAAAGCAAGTTGTGGAATCTTTTGATGTAAAAGAAATTGAGCGTAAAGGTGCAGACCAGTCATTTAAAGAGTTTGGATATGAGTCAGTTCATATTCTTATTGCAATTCCTGAAAACTGTCTGCCTGAATCAGGAATTTCTCCAGAGCTTAGAAAAAATCTTGTATGTGAAATTCAGGTTCGCACAATTTTGCAGGATGCCTGGGCGGAAGTTGAGCATGAGCTTATCTACAAGTCGGAATTCAATCCTTTTGACAAGCCTTTGAGAAGAAAACTGGCTTCCATAAATGCAAGTCTTACTTTGGCAGATATTATTTTCCAGGAAATCAGGGATTATCAGAAAAAACTTCAAACTGAGCTTGGGGAACGGCGGAATTCATTTTATGAAAAGGCTGACGAATTCTCAGAAGAAATGCTTGGGCAATCCCATCATCAGGTGGCAGACTCTTCTATTATTGGAAGTCCGTTTTCAAAAGGCAGCATAGATGACTTGGTTCTTACAGCATTGCACGAGCATAATACAGGAAATTTTAAGAAAGCGGTTGAAATTTATACACAGATAATCAATTCTGAGCCAGTTCCTCCTGCAATGGTTTTGAGTGTAATTTACAAGCATAGGGGAATGGCATATTTTGCTCAAAGTCTTTATGAACAAGCCTTGAATGACTTTAAGAAAAGCGTTGAGTATGATCCAAAGTGCTTTAGGTCAATTTATTATGAAGGCATTGTTTATTCTGTTCAGGGGAAGGATAAAGAGGCTGTTGAATGTTTTGATAGTTCTCTTGCAATTGATGCTTTCCAAAGCCATGTTTATTACAGAAGAGCGCTGGCACTTTTTAATATTGGAAACTATACAAAGGCAATGGAAGATGTAAACAATGCATTGAAGCTTGGACTTGAAAATGAAGACTTGAATACATTGAAGCTAAAACTGATAAAAAAATTTGATATGAATATGTAAAAAAAAGACTTTTTTAGTATTTTGCTATTGACATAAAATGCTGATATATGATATATTCTGATTATCGCAATGAGCAATAGCTCTTGTGTATGTCTCCCTCGTCTAGTGGTTAGGACATCGGGTTTTCATCCCGACAACATGGGTTCAATTCCCGTGGGAGATGCTAAAGACCTTGATACCTTCAAGGTCTTTTTTTTGATTTAGGGGTTATCAAACCACTAAAAACGGCTGAGTCAAGGTCTTGAGCGTAAGCGTACCTTGACCAGACGTATTTAAAGTAAATCAAATAGAAACTTTTTTAGATAAAAAAAATATTCCCCAACTGTTTGCCGGGGAATAAAAGTTTTATGCTAAGCAGAAGTTATATTGTCTAAAAAGTTTTGTTGTTTATAAAATCATTACGATTATTTTTGCTGTTAAAACAACAGAAACAAGCGCGAGCGGGTAGGTTGCTGCATAGGCAGAAGAAACTTCGTCTGTTCCTGCAGTTGCAATCAATGAACCCAACGCCGGTGTGCTTGTCATTCCGCCTGTTATAGAACCAAGGTTGTTGAAAATGCTTAGCTTGAATACATAGCGTGCGATTATATAGCCTACAACCATTGGAACTGTTGTCATAACTGCGCCGTAAATAAAGTATGAGAATTTTACATTTGAAACGAAGTTTACGCCGCCAGGAATTCCAGCACCAATAAGGAACAAGACAAGTCCAAGCTCACGCATAAAATTCAATGTCTGCTTGCTGATTCTGCAGTCAAGTTTTCCGATTCTTCCAAAATGACCGATTATGAGTCCCGCGACAAGAGTTCCGCCGGAATTTCCGAGAGAAAAGTTGACTTTTGGGATTTCAATTGCGCCGATTATGCAGCCAAATGCAACTGCAAGGAAAAATGGAAAAAATCCGAATTCTTCAAGCTGTGTAAGATTTGCCTTTGGCTCAGGAATTACTACAGAATTTGCCGCAACAAATGATTCTCTTTCCTTTGCCATGTCGATTTTTAAAATTTTTGGAACAATCTGAACAAAAAGAACAACTCCAAGAACACCGTAAAGATATGCGATTCCGTATCCTGCGCTGATTGCGTCTTGATTTACATTTGGAACTTCTTTTGCCGCTGAAAATCCAGGTGTGCTTGTAAGTCCGCCTGTCAAAAGTCCTGCCGCCATTTCTGGAGAAAGAGTGCTGTCAAACTTAACAAAAATCGCCGCTGTGATTCCGCCGATTGCAATTATTATTACACCAAGCAAAAGATATGCAATTGACTTTCTATTGAAAGTGCGGAAAAACTTTGGACCTGCAATGAGTCCGACCGCTGTAACAAAGAGAGCTGTTCCGATATTTGAAACTAAGCCGAAACTTGACTTTACTGAATTGCTCCATAAAGTGATTTTTTTTTCTTCAATTGAAAATTCTGGAAAATAATGAATTAAAATACCATAGGCAAGGGCAACTATAAGAACACCAGCAGTTCCCAGCGAAATACCTTTTACATTGATTCCGCCGAGCATAAAACCTAGCGCGCCAATAATAAAAATAATGAAAATGACCGACAGTGTGGAGGAACACAGCCCGGCAAGATAAGTAAGCATTTTTTTACCTCTATAAAAAATATATTCTATTCATTATATCACTTTCAAATGACTTATACAATGTGTTCTATATAATAGTCAGGGCAAACGCATTATAAATGTATTCAGCATAAAACTGGCTCCCAGACACGGTTTCCTGGTTCAAAATCGCGCAATAATGCGCTACACGCTGATTGTTGCAAAGTAACTATAGAATTGCCCGCTCACGCGGTCGCAGCAATCAGAGTGTTTTTGCCCCAGAAACCGTTCCTTCGCGCAAACTTTACTTAAATTATTTATAATGCGTTTGCCCTATATAATAGTTAATTTTATACTAAAGCCAGTATTCCTAAGACCTGAAGTGAGTATTCCTAAGACCCTGAGTCAATATTCCTAAGGGTTGAAGTAAGTATTCCTAAGGGGCTTAGGAAGTATTACTTAGCCTCTTAGGAAGTATTCCTTTAGTTTGAAATTCCTAAAAGTGAAAAAAAATACCTTCTTAAAAAAGAAGGCATTAAAAATAATGAAAATCTATTAGTTTTTATTTGACTTCGTTTTTAAGTTCTTTTCCTTCTGTAAAATCCAGAATATTTTGAAGCGTTGTATCTGCGATTGCTTTAAGCGCATTTTTTGTAAGAAATGCCTGATGTCCAGTTATAATTACATTCGGGAAAGTTAAAAGCCGGGCAAGCATGTCGTCTTTTATAACGTCTGCAGACCAGTCTGCAAAGAAATATCGGCTTTCTTCTTCATAAACGTCAAGCGCCGCTCCTCCGATAGTTCTTTTCTTTAAAGCTTTTACTAGCGCATGAGTGTCGATTAAAGCGCCGCGTCCTGTATTTATTATAACCGCATCGTTTTTCATCATGGAAAGAGACTTTTCGTTTACAAGATGCTTTGTATCGTCTGTTAAAGGGCAGTGCAGGCTGATTACATCGCTTTTTTGGAACAATTCAATAAGCGGAATGTATGTAAAGCCTTTTTTTTCAGCCCAGTCATTGTCTGGATATGCGTCGTACATTACGATTTTCATTCCGATTCCAGAAAGACATTCTGCCATTACTTTTCCGATTTTTCCAGTTCCAATGATTCCGGCTGTAAGTCCGCACAAATCCCGGCCTGTGAGCCCATTCAATGTGAAATTTCCAGAGCGAGTTCTTAAATATGCCTGAGGAATTTTTCTTGTAAGGGAAAGCAAAAGCGAAAGAGCGTGTTCTGCTACAGAATGAGGCGAGTACGCTGGAACTCTTGCAACTTTTATGCCGAATTCTTTTGCAGCTTCAAGATCCACATTATTAAAGCCTGCGCATCTCAATGCAATCATTTTTACACCGCATTTTTTCAGTATGGAAATAACGGTTCTGTTTATGGTGTCGTTTACAAATGTGCATACAATGTCATAGCCGGATGCTGTCAATGCTGTTTTTTCTGTCAGATGAAAGTCAAAAAAATCAATATTGAATAGAAAGTTCTTGTTTTCTTCTGAAAAAGATTCCTTGTCATAGCTGCAGGCATCATAAAACGCAATTTTCAATTCCTTGTTTTTCATAAAAAATCCTCCGGTAAAAAGTTTTAATTTAAATATACAATTTTTTTGTTTAATTTGCATTAGTTTCTGTTTTTTTATTGATATTTTGTGAGAAAGTTGCTTTTACTTTGAAAATGATTATTTTATTGGCTGCAATGTAGACTTGAAAAAATTTATTCAGTTTATATAATGAGAGAAAATATAATACTTGCGAGGTGTTTTTATGACAAAATTAGGTGCATTTGCTATTGGTGTTGCGGTTGGCGGAGTAACTCTTGCTTTGGTAAAAACAGCTGGATTCAAAAAAGTCTGCTCTAAAGTTATCAGCGCGGGAATGCAGCTTAAAGATGACGCTGCTTCTTTTGTTGAAACTGTAAAAGAAGACGCGGAAGATATAAAGGCAGAGGCCGCTTACAATAAAAACGCATCAAAAGCCAATGCTTAAAAATCAGTCTTAAATTATTTAAAAATATCTTTTTAAAAAGGGATCGCAATGGATTTTCAGATTTCTCACAGTCTTCCAGGCAGAGTAAGGCTTAGATATGAGCGTCATATTCTGTCTTTGCGTCAGGCAATGCTTGTTCAGATGCTTGTTGGTCTTCAAGAAGGAATAGTTTCTATTTCTGTTAATACAGTTTCAGGAAGCATTCTTATTGAATACAAAGATATTTCCTTGGAAACAGTTATTTCTTACGTAAAGGCTCTTGATGGAAAGTATCTCAATGATGAAAATCTGCTTTCGAGCGTTTCTGTTCCTTCTGTGCAGGAAAGTCTTTTGGAATCTTTGCTGTCCCTTACAGTTGAGCATTTTCTAAAAAAACTTCTTCCTCTTCCATTGAGAAAAATCATTTCTCTTGTTTCAATTGTTCCTCGTGTTCAAAAGGGTATTGCAAGCGTAGTGAGAGGAAAGCCGTTCTGTGCGGAAACTCTTGATGCTGCCGCGATTTCTCTTTCATATTTAACTGGCGACATTGATACTGCTGGAACTATAAATTTTCTTTTGAATATCGGCGATACTCTCGAAGATTACACAAAGCGAAAGTCCCATGACAATTTGACTCAGTCGCTTCTTATAACTGATGAAACCGTTACAATCGTTCAGGATGGAGAAGAAAAAGAAATTTCCACACAGCTTTTAAAGGCGGGCGACATCGTTATTGTTCGCGCTGGCTCTGTAATTCCTGTTGACGGAACTGTTGTTGACGGTGTTGGAATGGTAAACCAGGCTTCAATGACTGGAGAAGCTCTGCCTGTTCAGCGTGAAAAAGGCTCGTCTGTTTTTGCTTCCACAATTATTGAAGAAGGCGAAATAAAGATAAAAGTGAAGGCTTGCGGAGGCGAAACCAAAGTAAGCAAAATTGCAAATATGATTGACCGATCAAATTCACTTAAGGCTGCAAGTCAGGAAAAAGCGGAACGTGTTGCTGACAATCTTGTAAAATACAATTTTTTAATTGCGGGTCTTGCGTATTTCTTTACACGTAACTTTACAAAGGCGGCTTCAACATTGCTTGTGGATTATTCCTGCGCCATGAAGCTTTCTGCTCCGATTTCAGTTCTTTCTGCAATGAGAGATTGTGCCCGGAACGGAATTCTTGCGAAAGGCGGAAAATTCCTTGAGGAATTTGCGGAATCTGACACAATTGTTTTTGACAAGACAGGAACATTGACAGAATCAAACCCTGTTGTAAAAAAGATTGTTGTTTTTGGCAGCAGAAAGGAAAATGAAGTTTTAAAACTTGCTGCTTGCCTTGAAGAGCATTTCCCGCATTCTTTGGCGCGTGCTGTTGTAAATGAAGCTGCGTCCAGGGGATTGAACCACAAGGAAGAGCATACAAAGGTCGAATATATTCTTGCGCATGGAATTGCTTCCAGCCTTGACGGAAAAAAGCTCCGCATAGGAAGCGCGCATTTTATCTTTGATGACGAAAAAATTCCGCTTACAAAAGAAGCCGATGACTGCATAAATACAATAACTGGCTGTTCCCAGCTTTATTTTGCAATTGACGGAGAACTTGCCGCTATAATCGTAATTGAAGATCCAATCAGAAAAGAATCTTGCGCTGTAATAAAAAAATTGAAAGACTCTGGCTTTAAGAATGTGATTATGATTACAGGCGACAATAAGCATACTGCAAAAGAAGTTGCGGAAAAAACTGGCGTAACAGATTTTGTTGCTGAAGCTCTTCCAGACACAAAAGTATCCTGGATTGAAAAGCTTAAGAAAGAAGGGCACAAAGTTGTTATGGTTGGAGACGGAATCAATGATTCTCCGGCTCTTTCTGCGGCAAATGTTGGAATTGCAATGGGAAAGGCAAGCTCAATTGCAAGCGAGACTGCGGATATTCTTCTTCCTGACGACGGCTTGGATTCTCTTCCAGTTTTGCGGAAAATAAGCCGAAACTTGATTTCAAGAATTCACGGAAACAACCGAGCTATAATCGGAATAAATTCTGCGCTCATTGCCGGCGGACTTGCTGGTTTCATAACACCGCAAATGGCTGCCTTGCTTCATAACAGCTCCACAGTTGCAATCAGCTTGAATGCAATGAGTTCCTTGGACTAAAAAATGATTGTTTCAAGTTTTTTCCCAGGAAGAATCCGTTTACGCAATGATGTTTTTAAAGATGATGATATATTTTCCGCATTGTATTCTGCTGTCGGAAGCCATTCTGCCGTAAAAAAAGTTGAGCGCAATGAAAGAACTGGCAGCGTGCTTGTTGAATATATTTCAGAAAATTTACCAATGGAAAAACTTCTTGCCTTAAAAGATGAGTTTTTTGCGCTTGGAAAACTTGCGGAGTCCTATAGCAAAAAAAATAAGCCAGTTATTCTTGAAAAAATTCATGAAATCGAAAGAAAATTAAAATAGCTTTGCATATTTTATAGCTTTTGTTATATTTAAAGTAATTCAGTTTCTTAACGGAGGTTTTTTATGGATAACAAGGCTATGTTCAATTTGTCTTACGGTCTTTTTATTTTGACTGCAAAAGACGGCGAAAAAGACAACGGCTGCATTGTGAATACTGTAGGGCAGGTTACTTCCCAACCTAACAGAATTTCTTTGACGGTAAACAAAGCGAATTATACGCACGATATGATTCTGAAAACAAAAGAATTCAATGTTTCCGTTCTGGCAGAAAATTCTAAATTTGAAACTTACAGGCATTGGGGCTTCCAAAGCGGTAGAAATACAGATAAACTTGAATCAATTTCTTTTAAAAGATCTGCAAACGGCCTTGTTTATATTGCGGATGAAACAAACGCATTTTTGAGCGCGAAAGTTGTTTCCACACTTGATTTGGGAACGCACACTCTTTTTATTGCTGATGTTACAGATGGCGAAGTTTTGTCGCAAGTTCCTTCAGCAACATATTCATTTTATCAGAATAATATAAAGCCAAAGCCAGCTTCCACGGAAAAGAGAAAGGGCTTTATTTGTACTGTCTGCGGATATATTTATGAAGGTGAAACTTTGCCTGACGATTTTATTTGCCCTGTATGTAAGCATCCAGCCTCGGATTTTAGACCGCTTTAATGAATTTTTTGTGTCATTGCCGGAGCGTTACATGCAATCTAGCTGTTTTCATACTGAAAAATTCAATATTTTTCTAAAAAAAATTGATATTTTTGCAAATTCATATTGACATTTTTTTTTGGAAAGTATACATTCTTAACCACGGTAGCCAAAGTGAAGAGGTAATACCCGTTCCCATACCGAACACGGAAGTCAAGCTCTTCTACGCCGATGATACTGCTAACGCGGGAAAGTAGGAAGCTGCCGTGTTTTTATTTTAAACGCTTTTCTTTTTTTTTTCAATCAATAAAAATCTTATATTTTTAATATTTTAGTTATTATATGCTTTAAAAAAATTTTATAATTCTTCACTCCGTTAGGACATATAGAGCAAGGCGGCTATAAAACTTCATTTTGTTTTGTAATGATGGATTCAGGTCATTGGGTTTTTTGATTGAAATAATTGATGAGCCTGGATTAAAATAATCCGGAGGACAAGCAAATGATAAAAACTATAAAAATCTTTTCTTTGATTCTACTGTAAATCATCGCCGTCTTTGTTCTGATCAAAGTATTTAATATCCCCGATTTTCCATAAGGGTTTAACATATTTTAGGACTTTATGTAATTCTTCTTTGATTTCAAGAGGTATAAACATTTTTATCCGTTTGTCTTGAAGAATTGATGTAAGAAATCTGAGTTCTATTGTTGTTAACGGAAAATCAGGGATATAATTAATAGACAATATGTAGTGCCTCCACTTTGTATGAGGTAATGCCCATACTGTTATTTTTATCATTAACATTTTGACGCTAAATCCACGTTTTTACAAACTGGATGGCACTACATATTGTCTATGGGCTAAACAAGGAGAAATCCTTGCGAATTCCCGCTTAATAGACAGAAAGAACTTTTGGCGGATCATTGACCTGTCGGTAATGGTGGAAACAAAGTTTCAACCTAAATCCACGAATATCAGGATGGTCTAGTGCCGAAAATCTTGATTTCTAAAGCCTTTTCTTTTTTATATTTTATTGTTTTGTCATTGACAAATGGCACAACATATCAGGAGAAATTAACTACAATAAGGCTAACATCATGTTAGATAAGGCACCAGAACTATTCCCTTATGAGCACGTAGTTATTGATGAAGGGCAGGATTTTGGTTCTGACTCCATGGAAGAATCAGATTTACTTCAAACTATCTATAACATCATTGAATTTAAAGAATCTGGTACTTTCTATTTCTTCTATGATAAATTGCAGCTGGTGCAGGGAACTGGGCTTCCAAAATTTATGAATGATTTTGACTGCAAAATAACTTTATATAAAAATTGCCGAAATACAATAAATATCGCAAATGCCTCATTAAGACTTATTAATGAAAGATCTCCAAAGATGAAAGAAGGAAGCGTGCCCGGTCCATCTGTGAGAGTACTATTTGCAGATAACAAGAATGACATCTTATCAAGAATTGACTCGCTGATTGAAGAATCTGAAAAAAAAGAGATTGTCATTCTCACAATAGGTACAGAAGAAACAAGTGCTGTCAAAGATAAATGCACAGAAAAAGATGGACGATTACTGTATAAAGGCAAATACTGGTTTACAACAGCAAGAAAATTTAAGGGTCTTGAAGCCCATGAAATTATACTTACAGATATAGATAAAAATACATTTGAAACAGATAAAGATTCATTGCTCTGTTACGTTGCAACATCTAGGGCTAGAACTAAATTATCTATTATTATAAGCATAAATGATGAGGGATGTGAAAAACTTTTACGGACAGTATTCAAATATGATAAAAAAATAAGGCAGCCTAAGAAGAATCTGGCAGATGCACTAACAAAACGACTAAAATAAAAATAGTACTCAACGTTGCATTAGTATAGTCTTATTTTTTTCTATTGAACTTGATAGTTTTTTGGACTATAATATGAATTTATTGGGGGAATATTTAATAAACGCAAAACAGGAGGTCTGTAACATGCGTTATTTAGACCTCTTCGCCGGCGCAGGTGGGTTATCAGAAGGTTTTATAAAAGCAGGATTTGAACCGGTCGCTCATGTTGAATTAAGCCAATCAGCCTGTTACACACTCAAAACTAGAACGGCATTCCATTTTCTCGAAGAAACAAATAATATAACACCTTATATTGAATATACATCCGGTAATATTTCCAGAAACTTATTATATACATTAATTCCACAACAGAAATTAGATTCTGTTATTTGCGAAGAAATTAGTTCAAAAACAATAAGAGGACTTTTTAATAAAATTGATACTCTTAATGGCAATACTCCAATAGACTTAATTGTTGGAGGACCTCCTTGTCAGGCTTATTCTTTAATGGGCCGTTCGCGAGATCCAAACAATATGGTTGGGGATAAAAGAAATTACCTGTTTTCCTTTTATGTTCGTTTTCTTGAAAAATATCAACCTCGTTATTTTGTATTCGAAAATGTTTTAGGATTATTAAGTGCCAAAGATGAAAATGGTTATCGATATCTTGACATGATGACAGTTGCCTTTAACAAAGCTGGTTATAAGATTGATCTTCAAGTCCTGAATGCTCATGATTTTGGTGTTTTACAAAATAGAAAAAGAATAATCATAATCGGTAAAAAAACAAATGATACAGACTTTCATTTTCAATGGCCTGATAATATTTATTCTAATACTCTTGTAAAAGCGGTTTTTTCTGATTTGCCGGCTATACATGCTGGAGAGGGAAGTGTATATAATTGTCATCTTGGGAATACTCCAGATCCATGGCTATTTGAAAGTGGAGTTAGAAGTCAAATTCCAGAAATGCCAGTCACCTATTATTGCAGTAGAACACACAAAGAACAGGATCTTGAAATCTATAGAATTGCAGTAAATAAATGGAATAACCAGCATGAACGTTTAAAATATTCTGATTTACCAGAACGACTTAAAACTCATAGAAACAAGGAATCTTTCCTCGACAGGTTTAAAGTTGTTGCTGAAAATGAAAATGCTTCTCAAACAGTCGTAGCTCATATTGCTAAAGACGGTCATTATTATATTCATCCTAAACTGGAACAAAACCGTTCTTTAACACCACGAGAAGCTGCCAGACTTCAAACATTCCCTGATGACTATTATTTTGAAAGTGTATCAGGAATTCCAAGCAGAACAGATGCATATAGACAGATAGGAAATGCAGTTCCTGTTAGATTAGCATATGTAATAGCACAACAATTATGGGGGGTAATGAAGAATGAGTAATAGTGATGTATTTAAGATTCGACCTGCAGGCAGGCATATCTTAACCATAGGTCGTGATCTAATTCAAGATCCATATGCCGCAGTGGTAGAGTTAGTAAAAAATGCCTATGATGCTGATGCTACGAGAGTTGATATACAATTCTCCAAATATGAAGTTTCAAGAGAAATACTAAATGGTGAAAAAATAATACATTATGGAATAAAAATTTGTATTTCAGATGATGGACACGGAATGATTCGTTCTGTAGTAACTGATAAATGGATGGTGCCATCAACTGATGATAAGAAAATTCGTAAAGTCAGCCCTAAAGGGCGTATAATGCAGGGTAGAAAAGGTATTGGGCGTTATGCATCTGCAATACTTGGAAATGATCTGTTTTTAGAGACCGTAGCTGATGGTACAAAAACTTCATTACTTGTTAATTGGAATGATTTTGAAAAAGCTGAATACTTATCTGATGTTGATGTTTTAATCGAAACAATAAATACAATTGAAAATTCAGGTACTAAGCTTTTAATGACCGGTGATGAATCATTTTTATATGAATGGAATGAAAGTCAATTTAAGCAATTGCAAAAAGAATTAAAAAAATTAATGACTCCAATAGAAGATACTAAGATCTCTTCAGATACACTTTTCAAAATATACATAAATATCAAAGGCTTTGGAAACTATGATAAAGAAAATGAAGAAATAGAACCTTATCCTTTATTTGATTTATTTGACTATAGAATTTATGGAAAAATAAATCAAAATGGATATGGTAAACTTATATACGAAATGCAAAAAGTCCGTAATTCAATTCCTGAAGAAATTAATTTTTATTATGGAATGTCAACGGAATGTGGAAATGTTGAATTTGATATCCGAGTTTTTGATCGTGAAAAAGAAGCTATCGAAGACCTTATAAGAAGAGGTCTAAAAGATGAAAGCGGAAATTATGTTGGAAAATTAGAAGCTCGTAGATTATTGAATGAGAATAATGGTATTGGTGTTTACAGAAATGGTTTTAGAATCAGACCTTTAGGAGATCCTGATTTTGATTGGCTTGAATTGAATAAAAAAAGAGTTCAGAATCCTTCTCTAAAAATAGGTTCCGACCAAGTAATTGGTTTTGTAAAAATTGAAAGTGAAGAATATTCTGGTCTAATAGAAAAAAGTGCACGAGATGGCTTAAAAGAGAATGTTAATTATTTTTCTCTCATTGATTTGACTCAAAAAATAATTGGAGAATTAGAAAATAGGAGATTTATTTATCGAAACAAAGCAGGACTAAGTAGAAAAACACTTAAAATTGAAGCCGAATTTGAAAATCTTTTTTCTTTTGATTCTTTACGAAAGAATATTCAAAAAACATTAGAAAAGGGAAAAGTTAATGGAGATATTTCGTCAAATATCATGCAAGCCATTAACGATACTGAAAAAGAAAAAAACAAAATTGCAGAATCTTTACGTGAAACAGTTGCTATTTATCAAGGACAAGCAACTTTAGGAAAAATAATTAATGTTGTTTTACATGAAGGGAGAAAACCGTTAGAATTTTTTAAGGATCAGGTTCAACTTTTTAATATAGCCTACAAAGATTATGAAAACGGAAATACAGAGAAACTTCCTAAGCTCTATAATAAGATTTCAGCTTTTTCTGATAATTCAGATATTCTTCTTCAATTATTTAAAAAAATAGGTCCATTAGCACAAGGAAAAAGAGGTACACAAAAAGAACTGCTACTTGTTGAAAGCTTAAAATCAAATTTTTCAGTATTTGATTCACAATTGAAAGATGTCAATTGGAATATAGAAACATCATCAGGGAATGATATCAAAATAAAATGTTGGTCACAAGATTTATATAGTATCTTTACAAATCTTATAGAAAACAGCCTTTTTTGGATGAACGAAAAAAAGACACAAAAAAAACAAATTTCAGTCTATGTCGATATTGAAGATAACGAAATAAATTTTATTGATTATAAAGATACTGGCCCTGGAATAGAAAACAACTTATTAGATTCTGGGGTAATCTTTGAACCAGATTTTTCAACTAAACCGGAAGGTACTGGCTTAGGTTTAAGCATTGCAGGTGAATCAGCCAGAAGATGTGGTTTTGAATTAAAGGCATTATCATCTGATTCGGGAGCTTATTTTAGGCTTGAAAGATTACAGGAGGAATAACGTGACAATTTTATTAGTTGAAGATACAAAATCTGCTATAGATACATGTATTGAATATGCAGAAAACTATAATAAAAATGGAAAGCAAATATCAATTGTTGTTGCAGAAAATACGATAGAAGCAATTGAGAGATTAACAAAAGATATCGATGTTGCAATTGTAGATATTAAATTAAATAATAATGAAAACGGGAATGATGTAATAGCAAAAATGCAAGAATTGTGTTTACGAATTCCTACAGTTATTCATACAGGAACACCTGATGATATTCAGGTAGAAAATGTTTTAAAGGTCTTTACTCGTGGCGATGGATATCCAGCAATTTTTGATTATCTGCTCCAAATATATAATACGGGAATTACAGAAATATTAGGATATAAAGGTTCTTTCCAACAGCAAATAGATAATTTTTATAATTCCGTATTTATAAAATTAAAAGATGCATGGATGAAAAAAGTTGAAAATTATTCCTCAGAGGATGTGAGAAAATCTTTACTACGAACATTAATTTATCATATTGAAAGTTTGTTAGACGATGATTCTGGAAAAACTTTTTCTGAAGAGTTTTATTTAAATTGTAGTCAAAATGAAATACATACAGGTTCTATTCTGAAATTAAAGAATGAAGAAAGGTATTTTATTTTAATCTCTCCTGCTTGTGATTTGGTTAAGAGAAAAAATGGTAACAGAAATGTCGATGTTCTGACATTATGCGAAATCAATAATATAGAAAAACACGGTTTACAGTTAAAAAGTGATAACGAAAATGGTCTAGGAAAAGACAAACAACAATTAACAACAGCACTTTTTTCAAATTCAAAGAACAGATATCATTGGATTCCTGAATTAGGTGATTTTAAAGGCGGTCTGTTGGATTTTACAAAAACTATTTCAATAGAAGAAAAAGAATATGCAAAAGAATATACTTTGCTTGAGATTCGTATTTCTCCACCTTATATAAAAAATATCCTTTCGCGTTTTTCGTCATATTATGCCCGACAAGGACAGCCTGATTTAGACGTCGGTTCATATATAAATAAATTAAAGCTTATTTCAAATGGTGATAATAAATGATATTTCGATTAGGTGAACTTTTTTGTGGTCCAGGTGGAATTGCTAAAGGTGCAACAACAGCAAATATAAATAGTCCCGACTGGGGAATAACTCATCAGTGGGCAAATGATTATGATCAGGATACATGTAATACATATATCCTGAACAATTGTCCAAATCACCCTGAATCTGTAATTTGTGGCGATATTCGGCAATTGGATTTTAATAGTCTTTATCAAGTAGGTGATATTGATGCTCTTGCATTCGGTTTTCCATGTAATGATTTTAGTATTGTGGGGGAACAAAAGGGGTTTGATGGAAAGTTCGGACCTCTATATACTTATGGAATAAAGGTTCTACAAGACAAAAAACCGCAATGGTTTTTAGCTGAAAATGTAGGCGGTTTGCAAAGTGCAAATGAAGGTCGTGCTATGCAAACAATTTTTAATGTAATGAGAAATTCCGGATATAGAATTTATCCAAATCTCTATAAATTTGAAAAATACGGAGTTCCTCAGGCAAGACATCGAATCATTATTATTGGAATTCGCAATGACTTACCATTTGATTTTAAAGTTCCTTCAACAGAACTTTACGCCAATATTGATGTTTCATGTCAGAATGCAATTGAAAATCCTCCAATTCCTGAAAATGCAGCAAATAATGAAAGAACCGTCCAGTCAGCTTTAGTTGTTGAAAGATTAAATCATATTTTGCCTGGTCAAAATGCTTTCAATGCGAATTTACCGGAACACCTACGGTTAAATGTTCGAGGAGCAAGAATGAGTCAGATTTATAAACGCCTTGATCCAGTACTTCCATCGTATACGATAACAGGTTCTGGTGGGGGTGGGACACATGTTTATCACTGGTCAGAACCAAGAGCATTAACAAATCGAGAAAGAGCAAGACTTCAAACTTTTCCAGATAATTATGTTTTTAAAGGAAGTAAAGAATCTGTTAGAAAGCAAATTGGTATGGCAGTTCCTGTTAAAGGTGCTAAAATAATTTTTGAGGCAGTATTAAAAACCTTTGCAGGAATAGAATATGAATCTATACCTGCAAATATTAATGAATAGAGGTGATTTATGTCATTTGTCGATACAAAACATAACTTTGATAAAATTGAAAGAGATTTTACAAAACAAGAGATTAGACCAACTACATATTCTATTGTAGATAATCTATTTCAATTAAACTCATACACAGATGACGAACACTTAAAAACAGGGCATGCCAGCCAAACAATCCAGTTTGATACTGAGGGATTGAAAGATTTCCTAAGTATTCTAAAACGAGAATTTCCGGATTTGGCTCCAGAATCAAAAACTACAGAAATCAAAAAAGTTGTTGTTCCACTTCTTGATAAAAATAATGAACCTCAATATGGTTTAAACTGGGGACAGCGAATTAATCGAGAACCAAACCAAGCCTATATTCAGCTTCCAATTGAAGTTTATAGGAGTGATTTTTTTCCTAAGAAACCAGAACACTTTTTTATACACACAGATGATGGTTTAGACATCAAATTTACTAGAGCTCAGAAAACAGAAGAAGGAACTGCACTGCAAACTCCTGATGATAATTCGTATTTTGGAAAATACATAAGAGACAGATTGGGGATTCCTCATGGGCAAGAAATTACAGCAAAGCATATATTAGATTATGGATGCAAAGAAATTACATTTTTTAAAATTAATGATAAATTCTATATGGATTTCTCACGAGGAACTCCAATAGCTGAAAAATCATCACTGTTCAATGCAAATAGTAATCTATTACCATTTGATATTTCATCATTCTCTACTTCTCAAATCGCTCTCCGATACACAGCCTCTCTTCTAGCTAAACCTTTTACCATTCTTACAGGTAATTCTGGTGCAGGTAAAACTAGAATTGCTACTCAACTTGCCTCATGGCTGATAAAAACAACTGATTCAGGACTTACAAATTCTCTTGTTGTGCCTGTAGGTGCAGACTGGACAGATAATACAAAAATTCTTGGCTATTTCAATCCTCTTGCAAATAACGGAACTGGAGATTTTATTAAATCTGATGTTTTAAACTTTATTGGACTTGCAAAAGATAATCCAAAGATTCCTTTCTTCCTTATTCTGGACGAGATGAATCTTTCTCATGTTGAACGTTATTTCTCAGACTTTTTAAGTGCAATGGAATCTGGAAAACCAATACTTTTATATAAAAAACCTGAAAACTGCGAATCAACAGTGGAAGAAACAATTACTTTACCAAAGAATCTTTTTGTAACTGGAACTGTGAATATTGATGAAACAACTTATATGTTCAGTCCAAAGGTATTGGACAGAGCAAATGTTATTGAATTTACCCCTGAGAAAGAGGATGTTTTAAAAATATTCAGTCATAAACCAGAGATACAAGAAATACAGCCTGCACCTGATGGTATGGCAGAAGCATTTGTAGAACTTGCTGAGAAAGTCCGTAATTTTGAAAATGGACCTTTAACCGATGACGGAGCAGATTTGGATGGAATATTTGGGAACTTATACGATATTTTAAAACCAGCGGGATTCGAATTCGCATACAGATCAACAAAGGAAATCGTTCTCTATTACTGTGCTGTAAAGTCTATTAACGATGAACTGACAACATTAGAAATAATTGATCATCAGATTGTTCAAAAGGTTCTACCTAAAATACATGGAAACAAGAAGCAGATTGGAGAACTTTTGAATAAATTAAAAGAATTTTTATCAAAATATGAAGAACTGGACCTTAGTCAGAAAAAGATTTCTTCAATGATTGATAAACTTGAGAAATATCAATACGCAAGCTTTATTTAAAAAGAGCAGTTCATGGAAAACATTGTTGCTGTTTCTATAAAACTTGATAATACTCATGAAGCTATAATCTATCCTTCTGGAACCTCATCGTTTGTAAATTTAAAACCTACATCAGAAGGTGATTTGTTTTTTTATAAAACAGAAACATCAGACAAAAAACAATATTTTGAATATAAAGAATCTGAACTAAATATAAATTGTTTACGTCTTAAAGAAACTGTACGATATTGTTGCAAAGTTACAAACTGTACAAATAACTATTATCCTCATATAACTAACGAAGATAATAAGCTGGTAAAACTTGAAAAAGAAGACGATAGAATCATATTTCAATTTATTAACTATTTGGGAAAGAGTTATATAGTTTTCGGTAATACAGGAAAAAATATTAAATTTGAAGTTGTCCCTGATAAAATAAATTATGAAGACGACTATGTAAAATTAACAGAAGCTATTGCAGAAGAGTGTTCTGCATTACTTTTGGATTACACAAGCCCTACATCATTGAATTTTCTACAAGATTCAACAAAAGAATCTAATATTCTTGAGCAGTTTATTTTCATTCGTCAATTCTGTTTTTCTGATAATCTTGAAAGTTTATTTGCATCTATCAAACGTAATCCAGATAGACTGCTTGTAAAAGAAGAAGAGTTAAAGCCATTTGGAACAGGAGTTCCTTCTGGAAAGTTTTTCTCAAACCCATTTGCCAATAGCCGGGGATGGATGAAGACATCTACGGATAATTATTTACCAGGTGAAGTATCTGTAATTCATAAATATGACAGTTATGATACTCCAGCAAACAGATTCATTAAATTCTCATTAGTAACTTTCAGCGATGTTTGTTCAAAAGTATTAGAAAAAGTATCCATAGATAAAAACGGAAAAGAGTATTTTTATGAAGCCACTAAAATTCTTAACCAAATAGAAGACATACTTCAGGATTCCTTCTTTGATGATATCAATGACCTTGAAATTATGCCTGTAAATAATCAGGTATTAGAAAAAAGAGAAGGATACAGTCAAATTTTCAATGCTTTTTCGATGATTGATCTGGCACTTAAACTTGATTGGAAAGGTAAAGACAATGTATATACGGGCGAAGCCAAAAATACAGCTTTATTATATGAATACTGGCTTTTCTTCGAACTGAGAAAAATCATTCATGAAATATCAGGAATAGACATACAAGAAAAAGATTTAGAACCTTATAATCAGTTCATAGATGATTCAAATGGTTTAACTATCTCTCTTCAGCAAGGGAATTCTTCTTTACAGAGTTTTTCATTTAAGAAAGAAAAGCTCACAGTAAACCTTTACTACAACAGAACATTTTCACCTTCTCAATTCAGTAGTTCAATCTATTGGGGCTCATATTCCAGACCTTTCCGCCCAGATTATACATTAGCAATTTTTCCTTCCAAATATTCTAGGGAAATAGAAGCTATCAAAACAGGTGAAGTTTTATATGTTCATTTTGATGCAAAATATAGAATTCAGGATTTAACACAGTTTATTAATTCCGATAAAAAGCAGCTTTCAGAAAACTTCATGGATAATCCTGAAGACCAAGTATCGGAGGAAGAAAAATCAGAAATTTTACAGGAAAAAAATGAAGAAATAATCAATACATACAAGCGCGGCGATTTATTAAAAATGCATACCTATAATGATGCAATTCGCAGAACCGTTGGCAGTTATGTTCTATATCCAGGTAATGACTATAATTCAGAAAGAAATGAACAGGCATCTGTTTATGATGAAATTCTTCCAGGCGTTGGAGCATTCGCAATAAGACCAGGAAATGAAAATGCAGGACACATTGAAATTAAAAATTTTATAAAGCACATTATTGAGTTTAAAGCTAATGAATCTGGAAGAGAATCTAGAAAAAATTATTTTGAAAATATGATTATTAATACTCCTTCAATTAAAAATCCAACTTTTTTTACAACTTCGAACACAGATTATCAGATGATTGGTTTTATTCGCAATACCTACCTAGATTTTCTTACTGAAAAACATTTTATACCAGTAACAAAAGAAGATTTTAATTCCAAAAAAAATCGGACTTTTTATTTTTATTTCTATGCAATAAGAAATGGAAAAGTATACACAATTCATAAAGAGACAAATAAAGCTAAGTATCTAAGACTTACAAATACAGATATAAATGAGTGTAAAGTTGAATACGGTTATAAATTTCAGCATTTACTTCCTTGGGAAGCAGAAATACATTCAATAGAATTAGTATCAAAAGATACATTGATAGAAAAATTGAATAATCTATATGGAAATAACCAATTTACGGTCAACAATACTTTTCATGCAGATTTCTATTATCTGGTGAAAGCCACAATTACAAGATTCTGTGAAACAGGACTATCTGCGATAAATACAACAGAAAATGATGACATAAGTATTTATTCCCCAAAAATTGTAAAGAGAGTTATGTAAAATGGCAAAACACAAAGAATATAGCAAAACATTTGGCATTTTCTATGATAACTTCCGCAGATGGTGCATGGAAATGGATGCAAGAGGGGAGCTATCTGACAAACCGGAAGAGCATTTTTATGATTTTTTCTTAAAGAACTTCATGCAGTCTTTAGATGATGCTACAGCAATGCAGCTTTTTGTTCGTGATGTACGTCATGAACTGGTTCACATTTATATGACAGATGCTCATCTACAGGACTTCCTTAAGCAGGCTGATGTAAAGGATATTTCTGGTATTAAAAAATATATTGCCGATAACGGAAATAATGTTTTTGTAAATAAAGATGACCAGATGACAAATATCGTGGACGGAAAGAATCTCGCATTTTGTCTTCATATCCCTGATGAACGGCAGGGCTATGTTTTGTGTTATTCTTTGTATGAAAATGATGAATTACGTATTTTTGTGAATCATGGCCAGGAACAGTTTCATCTATCAAGTCTGGATATAGAAAACAAAAAGTCGATTGTCTACACAGATGAAGAAATAAATCAGATTGCTCATTTTGCTATCAATTTAATTGCTTACATCAGCTGCTTTCCAGATTGTCTTACTGACGGAGCTCCCCATGGAGTAAAGACAGAAAACAATCATCGTTTAGCAACTTCTGAAAAAGTTGTAGATGCAATGGAGTCAGTTGGAGGAGTAGTGAATCCTCATTTCAGAAGAGGTTATTTTAAGCGGCTGGAGTCTGATTTCTATAAGAATAAGAAAGGTCAGATTATTTTTGTACATGAGACTGTCGTAAATGCACAGGCTAAGACTTTGGAGTAGGAAGGATTTTTTTGTTTTAGTTGATATATTGTAAATTAATTTATATAAGTTACAGAGAAACTTAATACTTAGGTTTTCAAGAAAGGAATATACACCATATCATATTTGCTACAGTATAATGAAATATATTTGAAGTATCTGGAGTCCAAATGTGTAGTAGAAAGGAGCTAATTTATAAATGAATAATAGTGAAAGTCTACACGATATCATCTTCGTAACCGACAAATACGGTAGACGGAACAAAACAGGTGATATAGAAAAACTTCAATACGATTCTCGTAAAGATGTATGGCTGGCGAATCCGATTCATTAATCATCTGCAGAAGAAATTGCAGAACAGTTGAACGTAAACTTCGCGGTTCCAAAAATGGCAGATAATAAAATCTAAATTTAGAAGTGAACAATGTTTTTCCCGGGGAATTTTCCTCGGGATTTTTTTTGTGTGAATAAAAATTCATTTATCTTATTTCAATTGATACTATCTGAAAAAACTTGTATACTTATTTAAATATTTATAATATAGAAAGAAATTTACTTTTATCGAAAATATGCAATTATATTTTTAGGATTTAGCAATGAAATTTACAGAATTTTCTTTACACGAGAGCCTTTTGCAGGGAATTGAAGGTGCAGGCTACGTGGATTGTACGCCGGTTCAGGAGCAGGTTTTAAAGTCTTCTTTGGAAGGAAGGGATTTGTATGTTCAGTCGCAGACAGGAACTGGAAAAACTGCGGCGTATTTAACAAGCGTTATTCAGGAGCTTTTGACACGCGGAGAGTCGGCTGGAAAAAAGGCTTTGGTTATGGTTCCTACAAGAGAACTTGCGGTTCAGGTTCAGGAGGAAGCCCAGAAGCTTGCAAAGTTCACTTCACTTAAATGTGCAAGTTTCTATGGCGGTGTTGGCTATGACAAGCAGGTTGCGTCCTTGAAGAAAGGCGTGGACATTATGATTGGAACTCCGGGACGCGTAATCGACTTGAACCATGGAAACCAGATGGATTTGAGTTCTGTTGCTTTTCTTGTGATTGATGAAGCCGACAGAATGTTTGACATGGGATTTTATCCGGATTTAAGAACGCTTATAAAAGTTTTGCCTTCAAGCGAGCAACGGCAGACTATGCTTTTTAGTGCGACCTTGAATTCCTATGTAAAAAATCTTGCTTGGGAATATACGCGCAATCCGGCGGAAATTACAATCGCCGCGGAAAACATAACTGTTGACGAAATTGCCCAGGAGCTTTTCCATGTTTCAAGCGATGACAAAATGAAACTTTTGCTTGGAATTATTTCGCATGAAAAGCCTGAAAGCCTGATTGTTTTCTGCAACACAAAAAAGAGCTGCGAGATTGTCGCAAAACGTCTTAAAATGAACGGATTTGAAAGCGAGTTCATAATAGGAGATCTTCCGCAGAAAAAGCGTCTGACCATAATGGACAAATTTAAAGCTGGAGCTATAAAGTGTCTTGTTGCTACGGATGTCGCTGCCCGTGGAATTGACGTGAACGACCTTGCGATGGTTATAAACTACGACTTGCCAAATGAGGCTGAAAATTACGTGCATCGAATTGGAAGAACTGCCCGTGCCGGAAAATCAGGAAAGGCTTTCACTTTTTGCAGCGAGCAGGACGTTTATTCCTTGCCGCCAATTGAGCGTTATATCGAAAAGTCCATTCCTAGCTGTGTTGCAGATGAATCCATGTTTGCCGAAGACAAAAGCGCAGGTGTTTATATAAAGCTTGACAGCTATCACGAAGATTACAATGACAAAAGCGAATTTGGCCGCCGCCGCGCAGCTGAATATAATAGAAAAAATGGCAATTCAGACAGAAGACGATCTTCAAAAAAAGGAAGCGGACGTTATTCTTCACGCAACGAGGAAGCCAAAAAAGAATACAAGCGCGACAGGCGTGTTTATATTGATGAAGATAAACTTGCCTCAATGTCAACAGAAGAGCGCATGAAAATTTACAAGGAAAAATATGCGTCTTTTGCATCCGGCTCATCTTCTAATAAGCAGAAAATTTCTACAAAAAAACAGGGCGTTGCAAAGAAAAATTCTTCAGTGCAAAAAAATGCTTCAGGGAAAAAGAATTATTCTTCAAAGTCTGCTGAATCTAAAAAAACGCCTCAGAAAAAAAGCGTGTTTGCTAGAATAAAATCCTTCTTTGGAAAAAAATAAATCGGAGAAAAAAAATTGATTACAGTAACAGACGTAAGCCTAAAGTTTAGTGAAAAACCTTTGTTCAAAGATGTGAACATAAAATTTATGAAAGGAAACTGCTACGGAATTATCGGTGCGAACGGAGCAGGCAAGTCAACTTTCTTGAAAATTCTTTCTGGCGAAATCGAACATGATACGGGAACAATCACAATTACTCCCGGCGAGCGTATGTCGGTTTTAAGCCAGGATCACTTTAAGTATGACGGATATTCGGTAAAGGAAACCGTAAAAATGGGCTATCCGAAGCTTTATCAGCTGGAAAAAGATATTGATGCAATTTATGCAAAGGAAGATTTTTCTGATGAAGATGGAATGAAGGCTGCGGATATGCAGGCGGAATTTGGTGAGCTTGGTGGCTACGAGTCTGAAAATCAGATTGAGCAGATGCTTTCTGGTCTTGGCCTTGAGGAAGAATTCCACGACAGAATGATGAGCGAGCTGGATGAAAGCCAAAAAGTGCGCGTGCTTCTTGCTCAGGCTCTTTTTGGAAATCCTGACTATCTTATCCTCGATGAGCCTACAAACGGTCTTGACCTTGAGTCCATTATTTGGCTTGAAGAATTTCTTTTGGAATTTGAAAACTGCGTTATTGTTGTTTCTCATGACCGTCACTTTTTGAATGCGGTCTGCACATTTACTTGCGATATTGACTACGGAAAAATCACCCAGTTTACCGGCAACTATGATTTCTGGTATCAGATGAGCCAGATTCTTCAAAAGCAGGCAAAAGATCAGCAAAAAAAACGCGAAGACAAAATGGCAGACCTTAAGCAGTTTATCCAGCGTTTTGCAAGCAATGTTTCAAAGTCAGGTCAAGCTTCGAGCCGCAAAAAAATGCTTGAAAAAATGGAGCTTGAAGATATTCCCGTTACAAGCCGCAAATTTCCTTATGTTGGATTTCAGCCTGAACGCGAGATTGGGAACTTTGTCCTTACCGCTGAGAAATTGAATTCAAAGGACGACGATGGAAATGTTCTGCTCAATGACTTTAGCATTACAATTCATCCTGGTGAAAAAGTCGCTTTTGTTGGAATGGAGCATAACTCAATAACTTCATTCTTCGATATTGTTTCGGAAACAAAAAAGCCAGAAAGCGGAACTTACAGCTGGGGTCAGACTACGAGCCATAGCTATATGGGTCGCGACAATTCAGCGTATTTTAACAACGAACTTACAATAACTGACTGGCTCAAGCAATATTCTCCTGATCAGGATGATGCTTATGTACGCGGATTTTTGGGACGTATGCTTTTTTCCGGCGATGATGGACTAAAAAAGGTAAAGGTTCTTTCAGGAGGCGAAAAAGTGCGCTGTATGCTTTCAAAAATGATGCTTAGCGGTGCAAATGTCCTGATTCTTGACGATCCTACAAACCACTTGGATCTTGAGTCAATTGAAAGCTTGAACGAAGGTCTTGTAAAGTTTCCGGGCGTTGTAATGTTTTCAAGCCACGACCATGAGTTCATTTCGACAATTGCAAACAGAATCATCGAAATTACTCCAAAGGGAATAATCGACCGAATGATGAATTTTGATGATTATCTCAAGGATGATCAGGTTAAGCAGCTTAGAAAAGAATATTACGCCGGCTTGAATAAAAAGATAAGAATCTGATTTCAGAGAAAATCTTTATGAATCCGTGCATTGCATTTTGTTTGCTTTGCGCGGATTTTTTTTTGCAAAAATTAGAATTCTATCCAGTCGCCGTCTGTTGTTAAGTACCAGTCCGCAAGAAGAATCTGTGAGCTTGGATTGTACCAGGAAATGCTTCCATTATAGTTAAGAACTGCGACTCTATCTTTTGATGCGGCGGCCTTTAGCGGCATAGAAGCGGAGCGGCGGAATACAGTTGTTTTTCCTGCTGAAATGTTGTATGAGCGTACTTGGTTTTTACCGATGTTTGTGAACACAAACGGATATTCAAGTTCTGTAAATGCAGCGGCATCTTCTGACTGCAACGTGAACAGCGAATTTTGGATTCCAGACTTCGGATAGTAAGAAAATACAAATGTCTTAGATGTGCCGTTTACCGAGTTAATTGAAATTCCGTATACAGGAGAATTTTCCTTGTTTTCATCATAGCTTAGTGAGAAAACAACATCTCCATTGAATTTGAGCGGAACAGTTTCTTTTGTCTGGGTGTTTACAGAAACGACTGCGGAATCTCCTTTTCCTGTAGAAGTTTTTGCAACGACAACGAGATTTTCATTTACAAGAACCGCATCTTGAACCGAAGTTCCTGTGTATACAGTTGAATTTGCTCCAGTTCCCATGTCATAGATTGCGACTATTGAAGTTCCAAGAATATAGACAATTTTATTTTTGAATACTCTTAAGTTTTTAAGCTGAGCAGATGGCGTGAATAAAGTCTTTGTATTTTCGCTTCCGTCCAAAGACATCTGCTGAACTGGACGCTGTGTGCCTTTTGACCACAAAATGAGAGAATCGTTGTACTTTAGAATATTTGTATGCGAAAAACTAGAGCCAAGCCTGTACATGGCTTTTGTGTCGTAAGAAGTTTTAAATATTGCGTTTTTTGTCAAAAGATAGAAAAGGGTTTCATCAGAATCAATATCGTAGATTTTCTGGTACATATTTTCTGTGATTGCAAAAATGCTGTACAGCTCAGATTCTGGAATGTCTGTCATGGAATAGAGCGCTCCATTTTGTGTTCCTAGCATTACAGTTTCTGCATTTTTTGCGGCGCAGGTAAATTTGTCGCGGCTTTTTAGTCCTGTAAAATTCTTAATGATAAGCGGTGAGGCTGCCGATTTTCCTGTAAGAAGTTTTTTTAATGATTCTTGATCTACAAGTTGCAACGAGAAATTTTTTCCGCCGTCAGCTATAAAATAAAGTCCCTGCTTGTCTTCGTGGCTGGATTTAGAAGTGAAAATTATCGGCGAATTTGCCTGATACTGAGCAAGTGTTTTGCCTGAAGTCGCATCGATTATAAATATTGTATTGTTTTTTTCTCCGGCAATAAATCTGTTTTTGAAATTCCCTGTGCCAAAAAGTGTAAGCTGGTTCAATGAGCTTGGTGCGGAAAATTTCGCCTTGACTTTCATTCCGATTAAATCGTAATAATAGAGCGTTCCAGATTTTGAGTACATGACGGCAGTTTTTTCTGAATCGCCTGTTAGAATTAGCGGAACAATTCCTGAAACATCGGTTGCTTTTTTTATTACAGTTCCAGTGCGCGCATTTAGAACAAAAGTTCCGTTTACCGCCGTTGTTCCTGCAAAAAGATATTTTCCCTTTGATGAAAACGAAATTGAAACTATTGAGTTTGCGAATTTCTTGGAGAACTTCTTTGCGTAAGTCTTTGAATCTATTACAGTCAGCCTGTGATTTGAAACTCCGTCTGTTTCGTAAACCGCGATGTCTCCGTAAACTGGATTTTTTGCCACAAGCCGCACTTGCAGGTCTGAAACCTGGTAGTGGTCGCCCATTCCGTCCGAAGTCCATTTTATAATAAATCCGTCGTTTCCCACTGAATAAAAGGAGTTGTCAGAAGAAGATTCTGTTTCCGAAGAAAGCAGGGCGTTGACTTTTCCTTCATGTGACTGAGTTGAAGCTATTGTCTGAGAGTAAAGGCTGAACGATAAGAATAGCAGAACGATATTTATGAGTTTTTTCATGGAAAACCTCTATTTTTTTAGGAAATAAATTATGTCGCCTGTAATGGCAAATATAAAAAGAAGTGCTATAAAAAATATTCCGACAAACTGAATATAGTACAAAACTTTTGGATTCATTTTCTTGCGTGCCAAAAATTCTATCAGCGCAAAAAGAATCAAGCCGCCGTCCAAAACTGGAATAGGAAGCAGGTTCGTTAAAAAAAGTGAAATGCTTATAAGCGCAAGAAATTCCAGCGTGGAAACTACGCCTTCTTTAAATCCTGCCGCAAATCCCTGTTTTACAGTTGTTCCCAAAATCGAAGTGATTCTTACCGGTCCTGAAACTGCATTTGTAAGATTCACGCCTTTGAATAGAATTCTTATGCTTTTTCCTGTTAACGCAATAATTTTTGCGCTTTGTACGAATCCTTCTTTGCATGCGCCGAAAAATCCGTGCCTTGGATATTCATGTGCAACAACTGATTCCGGGTCTGAAACAATTCCAAGTTTTCCAATGCCCGTTTCTTTGTCTAGTTCAGTTTTCACATTAAAGAAAAGAATTTTATCTTCACGCTCAACTTCAATTTGTATATTTTCATCTGGATGAGTTGAAATAAAGGCTGCGATTTCGCTGAAGTCATTTACTGCTGTTCCATTCAGGCTTAAAATTTTGTCTCCGCTTTCCATTCCGGCATTATGGGCAGGAGAATAAAGTTCAGGGTAGATTTCGTCTGCCATGGAAACTTTTGTGCCTGCGCTGTAGTACGTATAGCCGATAATTGCAATTGTAAAAAATGCAAGAAATCCGAACAGAAAATTCGCAAACGGACCTGCAAATGCTATTGCGAGCCTTTTAAAAGGATGAATGCCGTAAAATGAATCTTTTTCGCCTTGAATTTCCTTTAGATTTTTTTCCATTGCATCTTGAAAATCCTTTTCGCCTTTCATTGCGCAGTATCCGCCCAAAGGAATAAGGGAAATTCTGTAGTCAGTTTCTTTCCAAGTGCGATGAACTAAAACCGGTCCCATTCCGATTGAAAAGGCTTCAACTTTTACTCCGAAAATTCTTGCAGCTATAAAATGCCCTAGTTCATGGAAAAATACAAGAAAACCAAGTCCTAGAATTCCCAAAACAAATGTCAACGGATTCCTCCTGACAGCAAAGCAAGCTGACGTTCTGCTTCAAGGCGGACTTTTTTATCAATGCTGAAAATTTCTTCAATTGAAACTGGCTGTGTGTCCCAGTCAAGCTCAAGTGTGTTGATTACAATTTTTGCAATATCAGTGAAGGCGCATTTTTTTTCAAGAAAAGCCTGAACTGCAATTTCGTTTGCGGCATTGAATGCGATTGTGTAACTTGCGCCTTTTTTTGCGCAGCTGAACGCTGCCTTTAAAAGCGGAAACGAGTCAAATCTTGGAGCGGAAAATGTCATTTCTTTGCAAGATGCAAGGTCAAATTTTTCAAGATAATTTTCTGAAAGTTCCGGCCAGACTAATGCTCCGAATATTGGATGGCGCATATCGGGATTTGAAATTTGCGCATACAGCATTCCGTCCTTTGTTCTTACGAGCGAATGAATCAAGCTTTGCGGATGAACTACAACGCTCACTTTGTCTGGTGGAAAATCAAAAAGTCTGCAAGCCTCAATAACTTCAAGACCTTTGTTTGCAAGACTTGCACTGTCGATTGTGATTTTTGGTCCCATTGACCAAGTCGGATGCTTTAACGCGTCTTCAATTGAAACTGTCTTTAGCTCTTCATCTGAAAGATTTCTAAATGGTCCGCCACTTGCGGTTATTATTATTTCGCTTATATTTTTCGAGCCTATTTTCTGCACTAAGTTGAATATTGCCGAGTGCTCGCTGTCTACTGGAATTATTCTTGCTCCGTTTTTTTGGGCAGTTTCCTTTACAAGATTCCACGCCATTACAACTGTTTCTTTGTTTGCAAGTGCCAAGTCGATTCCATTTTCCAAAACAAGAACTGAAGGTTTGAGCCCGGCAGCTCCAGCTATTCCGTTTACTGCAATATCGGCTTTGCTTTCTTTTATGAGTTTTTCAAGACCTTCGATTCCATCTTTTGAAAAAACAGTTCCTTTGCAGTTGAATTCGCGGCATAATTCTTTTACTTTTTCTTCATTTTTTCCAGCTGAAATTCCGCATACTTCAAAACTGCCGCTCATTTTGCGTGCAATGTCAAGAGTCTGGCTTCCGATTGATCCGGTGCAGCCTAAAACAAGAATTCTTTTTTTCATCAGTTGAATGGTCCGAATAAAATTGAAACTAAAAGATAGAAAATAGGAGCGGAAACAACGATGGAGTCAATTGAATCCAAAATTCCTCCGCGCCCAGGAATTATTTTGCCGGAATCTTTTATTCCAGATGAGCGTTTTAATACAGATTCTGTCAAGTCGCCGACAATTGAAGAAAGAGCCATGCAAAGTCCTGTAAAGACAATCTTAAGAATTGAGCCTGAAAAAATTTGCGGCCACAAGTAATAGCCTAAAATTCCAGCTCCTACAGAACCGATGAATCCGCCGATGAATCCGATGCAGCTTTTGTTTGGACTTGCTTTTACAATTCCGCGGTTGCTTTTTCCGAATAAAACGCCCAAAAACCATGCTATGCTGTCGCACATAAAAACCATCAGGATAAAGACGCAAACAACTGGAACTGTTATATTTTTTCCGTCAAGAGTCCAAGTTGTCATTCTTGAAATAAATGTAAGCAAAAATCCTGTGTATGTTATTATAAAAATAGAGGAGGCGAGGCGTGTGTTTGAGGCTTCAAATTCTTTTTGGGAAAAAACTTCGACTGTAAATAAAATCAAAATCGTCACGATATACGCAAATGTTATAATTTCCTGTCCTGAATAAAAGCTGATTCCCAAAGACGGCAAAATGGCATAAAGAGCCGCCACAAGTGGAATGAAAATGCTTTCAGCTATAATAAGTTTTTTATTCAGAAGCTTGTATTTCACAGAAAAAATATCATAAAGTTCCGATGCTCCAAGCGCAGAAATCAAGCAGACCAAAATATGAAGCAAAATGTGATTGCAAAAAGGCGCGACTATAAAGGCTATGACAATAGGAATTCCGATAAAAAAAATCAATAAACGGGAAACAACTTTATTCATACTGGAACAGCTCCAAATCTTCTACTTCTTTTTTGAAACTCTCCTATGTCTTTGAAAAATTCTTCCTTATAATAATCAGGCCAAAGCGTATCTGAAAAAAGCAGCTCCGCATAAGCCGAGTGCCACATCAGAAAATTGCTTAGTCTCTTTTCTCCGCCAGTTCTTATAAGCAAATCTACATCAGGAAGCTCTGGAACATCAAAGCTTTTTGAAATAGATTCTTCTGAAATTTCAGATTCAGTTTTTCCTTCGGCAATAAGTTTTTTTACACCGCGGATAATTTCGTCGCGTCCGCCATAGTTTATTGCGAGGCAAATTGTAAGCCCTGTAAGATTTTCTGTATCTTTTTCGATTTTATTAATGTCTTTTTTTACATTTTCCGGCAGCCTTGACTTGTCGCCGAGCATACGGACTCTAACGTTGTTGTATTTGCAGAAGTCGAATTCCTTTAAAAGATATGAATGTATAAGGTTCATTAAAAATCCAACTTCCTGCTCTGTGCGTTTCCAGTTTTCTGTTGAAAAAACATAAAAAGTAAGGAATTTCAAGCCGATGTCAGAAGCCGCTTTTGCAATTTCTTTTGCTCTTTTTAAGCCTTCTGTGTGGCCGTTGGTTCTGAGTAGATTCCGTTTTTTTGCCCAGCGACCATTGCCGTCCATAATTATTCCTACATGAACAGGCAATGCGTCATTGTTGAATAAATCATCCATGGAATTTATTCCATTATTTCCTTTTCTTTTGCTTCGTAAATTCCGTTGATTTCTTCAATATATTTATCAGTGAGCTTCTGAAGTTTTTCAGTTTCAGTCTTGAGCTGATCTTCTGTAAGTTCGCCTGCTTTTTGCTGTTTTTTTAAATCTTCATTTCCATCGCGGCGGATATTTCTGATTGTTGTGCGGTAATTTTCCGCTGTAGCTTTTGCTTGCTTTACAAGCTCTTTTCTTCTGTCTGCTGTAAGAGGCGGAATTGCAATGCGGATTACCTTTCCGTCATTATTTGGATTTAGTCCAAGCTCTGCTTTCTGGATAGCTTTTTCAATATCGCCCATAATTGACTTGTCAAAAGGAGAAATTACAATTGTGCGGGCTTCTGGAATTGAAATGTTTCCAACTTGATTCAGCGGTGTAGGTGTTCCATAGTAGTCAACACGTACTTTGTCAAAAATTGCTGCGCTGGCTCTTCCTGTTCTGATTGATTTGTATTCTTCCTTCAATGAGTTGACTGTTTTTTCCATTCGGCTTTCGTTGTCTGCCATAATTTCTCCAAATAATTAAGTCTTTTTTTTTAAGTCGATTAAAAAGAACTGCGGCAAGCACTTTGCTTTGAAAATGCCTGCCGCAATATTTTATTTTCCTAAAAGCAAAAGATTTATGCTGACAAATTCAAGGGTTGCGCCCACTGATTTTCCAACTTCATCAAGTTTTGCTTTTACAGACTTTTTGTCGTCTTTTACAAACATCTGGTCAACAAAACAGATTTCGGCAAGATGCTTGTTGATTTTGCCCTGAAGAATTCCGTCCTTTACATTCTGCGGCTTTGAAGCCATTTTTGGATCGTCTTCCATCTGTTTTGCAAAAATCTCTTTCTGCTCATTGATGTATTCAGCTGGAACATCTTCCTGTTTATTGTAAGCAGGAGTAAATGCAGCAAGGTGCATACAGCAGTCGCGTGCAAATTCCTTTACTTTTTCGTCTGTAGAGCCTTTAATAACTGTAACAGCTGCAGTCTTGAAGTCAGAGTGAATGTAAATTCCTGCAACTGAATTTTCAGGAACATCGATAACCTGAATCTTTGATAAAGACATATTTTCGCGTGTGCGTGTTGCAAAGTCCAAAAGAACATCAGAAAGCTCTTTGTTGATTTCTGTGTATCCTTTTGCAAAAATTTCATCAAGGATTTTCTCACCGCAAGCAATGAATTCTGCATTCTTTGCAACAAAATCAGTTTCGCATACAAGCTCAACAACAGCAACTTTGTTTCCATTCTGACGGATAAAAATGCGTCCTTCAGAAGTTGCGCGTTCTGCACGTTTTGCAACTGCGGCAAGTCCTTTTTCTTTCAAGAGCTTTACTGCTGCGTCAAAGTCTCCGTTTGTATCAACAAGAGCTTTTTTGCAGTCCATCATTCCTGCGCCTGTTGTTTCGCGCAAGTCTTTTACCATAGCGGCTGTAATATCTGCCATTTTCTACTCCGAGATATTTTTATTTTGTGTAATTGTCCTCGTCCAAAAGCTCGCTTTCTCTTTTGTCAGCTTCTGCGTCTTCTTCTTTTGGCTCTGTAGGAGTGTAGTTCGAATAGTCAACAATTTCTTCATCTTCTTTCTTGGTTGTTGCGTCTGTTGTAACGTCATCTTCGTCTCCAAGAGTGTCGATGATTTTAAGTCCCTGTTCATTGTCTGCTTCGATTACGGCGTTCGCAATAATAGAAGTAAAGAGGCTGATTGCGCGGATTGCGTCATCGTTGCCAGGAATAGGGTAGTTGATTCCTTCTGGATTGCAGTTTGTATCAACAATAGCAATGATAGGAATTCCCATGCGGCGTGCTTCTGCAACAGCAATCTGCTCTTTGTGTGTGTCAATGATAAATACTGCGCCAGGAAGTTCCTTCATGTCTTTCATTCCACCGTAGTTCTTTGTAAGAGTTTCTTTCTCTTTCATGTATGCGGCGACTTCTTTCTTTGTGAGCTTATCGAAAGTTCCGTCAACTTCCATTTTTTCAATTTTCTTAAGACGGAGAAGTGATTTTTTGATTGTTGTAAAGTTTGTGAGTGTTCCACCAAGCCAGCGGTTATTTACATAGTACATTCCGCAGCGTTCTGCTTCTTTTTCAATAGCTTGCTGTGCCTGTTTTTTTGTTCCTACGAAAAGAACTGATTTTCCTGATGATGCAACTTTACGTACAACATCATAGCTGTCTTTGATTGCAGTGATTGTTTTCTGCAGGTCAATAATGTGGATTCCGTTGCGTTCCGCGAAGATGTACTTCTTCATACGTGGATCCCAGCGTTTTACTTGATGTCCGAAATGAACTCCAGACTCAAGAAGACTTTTCATGGTTACAACTGCCATGATTAACTCCTTCACCGGAAAATTTCCTTAATGCTGAAAATTTTCCACCGGCTTTGTTTCTCGTAGCTGATTTATCAGCCCGGATGATTTCGTAACATATTTTCTTTATGAAAAAATGTCCGGCAAAATCGTTTATCAAACTGTAAACTTATAATTTTGCTCTTTAAGCATATCATATAGCTCAAATATAGGCAAGCCCATTACAGAGCTTTCAGTTCCTTCGATTTTCTTTATGAAGCATGAGGCTTTTCCCTGAATTCTATATGCGCCCGCGGCTCCGTGCCATTCGCTTGTTTCAAGATAGGATTCAATTTCGGCTTCTGACATTGCGGCAAAAGTTACTTTGTTTACACTTGTTCTTGTCGCCATGTAGTGGGCGGTTCCATTAAAAAGCGCGATTCCAGTGATTACTTTGTGTGTTGTTCCTTGCAGTGAATTTAGGAATTCTCTTGCCTCATCCTGATTTTTTGGTTTGCCGAAGATTTTATTTTTGTGGAGGATTATTGTGTCTGCTGCCAGAATCCAGCCGATTTCGTTTTCCGCCGGAATCTTTCTTGCAACCGTATCTATTTTTCTTGCTGCTAAAAATTCCGCGGCTTCCTCTGGCTTTATGTCGGCAGGAATTGTCTCGTCAATATTCGCAGGATTTACAATGAAAGGAATGTTTAGGAATTTTAAAATCTCTTGCCGCCTAGGAGAAGAAGAAGCTAATATTATTGGTTCCATAATGTTTTTTTTCAGTTGACATTTTAAAAACAAAAATATAATCTATCTTTGCTTTTCGGGAGATTAGCTCAACTGGATAGAGCGTCGGCCTCCGGAGCCGAAGGTTGTGGGTTCGAATCCCGTATCTCTCAGTTACTTTTTTTAAATCTAAATTCCTTTTAAAATAAAACTGATTGTGCAGAAGAATCCGAATAGAAAACTAAGAGGCTTTTGTGAAGCGGCTGTGGTTTGGATTTTCAGCCGCTTTTGTAAAACTTGCAGGCGAAAAACGCCTGCGGTCTTTTATTTTCCCTCTTTATTGTTGTTTGAATTGTTGCTTCCCTGAATGGACTTTAAAAGCTGCAATGCCTTTTGTCTTACAGGCCTTACATATTTGTAGTTTGTTCCGATTGAAGAAATTGACTGAATCATTTCATTTTTGTTCTGAACTGTAGGAGCAAGTTTTTCGTAAGCGTTAAGAACTTCGAGCGCAAGCGAACTTGTAGGGTTGAGGGCGGCATACTTTTTATGCACGAATTCAATCATGTTTACAACTTCGTCATTGTCGTTCATGCCGATATTTCCCAATGAACGGATAGCTGCTGTAACAACCATAGGCTCTTTGTCTTCTGTGGCAATTGAAACAAGCATATTCTTTGATTCAACTGTAGGAATTTCTCCAAGAAGATCGCAGGCTTTTGCGCGGATGTCCGGGAAGTTGTTCATTATGCGGCCGTTTGTGCGCGACTGACTTTTTATTCCTTCACCTGCAAGGCGGGAAAGTGCTGCTGTCATGTCTGGAGAACTTCTTCCAGAGCCGATAGCTTCTTCCAAGTACTGCAAGGCTACAATCTTATTGTCATATTCATCAGAAGCGGCAAGCTCTCCGATTATTACATCTTGTACGCTGCTTAAGTATTCGTCTTCTACAGTCGTTTCGTTTCTTGAAGTCTGCTCTTTTCCATTCTGCTGTTCCTGTGCAAAAACTGCCTGGCAAATAAAAATACAACAGGCGCCTGCAATCAGCTTTGATACTTTCATAACTATTCCTCCTTATGGAATCTTTTCAAGTTTAGAATATTTTTCACAAAAAAGCAAGAAAAAATGTAACTTAGTCCGGGTTCTTTGGAAGCACAAGTTTCCACTGGCCGTCAACCTTGTGGAAGTTGTAGTAAACTACGTCTGTGTTGTTTTGAACTTGAACAGCTTTTACAAGTGATTTTGTTTCGTAGCGGATTTCATCAACTGTGTGCCCGGCTCTTGCTGGAATAAAAACAAATTTGAAATAGTCTTCGATTGTATTCAGCCTTAGACCTTTTTTAGGAAGTCTGTTTGCCGCTTTCTGTAGATTTTGTCTTTTTGACCAATAGTTTAAACTGTCCGAATCAAGATATGAAATCCAGCCGCGGTAATCCATGTTTTTCATGTAAGTGTCAAGATCTTTGATTATATTTAGGATTCTTGACTTGTCTTCATTGAAAACTTCCTTTGAAACAGAAACCGCTGTTGTTGATCTTGTGTATTCATCGTCAGTTTTTTCAACAACTATAGGCTCTTCTTCAATTTCCTGGACTGGCTCTGGTTCTTCTATTACTACTGGTTTTTCTGGCTGCTCTTCTGTCTGGGGAGTTTTTTCAACAGTGGCAGAGGTGCAGGATAAAAACACAAATAGTGAAATTAAGCTTAGTTTTGTAAAGAATTTTTCCATAAAAACAATTCTAATATCTTTGTCTTGTTTGGTCAATTAAAAGTACAGGGCAAACGCATTATAAATGTATTCAGCATAAAACTGGCTCCCAGACACGGTTTCCTGGTTCAAAATCGCGCGATAATGCGCTGCACTCTGATTGTTGCAAAGCAACTATAGAATTGCCCGCTCACGCGGCCGCAACAATCAGAGTGTTTTTGACACCGGGAACAGTTCCTTCGCGCAAACTTTACTTAAATTATTTATAATGCGTTTGCCATGCTTAAAAGTATTGTTAAAAATAAAGGGCTCTTGCATCGCTGCCAGTACCCTTTTGTGTGAAATTAGAATTTCCAGCAGATTCCCGCTGTAGGAACAAATTTAAAAGCTCCCTTGTAGTCATATTTTTCATCGCTATCAAAAATTTTTACGCCATTTACTTTTTGTGTCATGTCGGCTTCCACTTTTGTAGGAAACATATAGTTTGTGCAGACCGAGGCAAAGAGTGAAAAATGCTTTGCTGGAGTGTAGACAAATGTTACGTTTGCTCCAAGAACAGATGCGGCGTGTGTAAAGCTGTATTCATTTTCAGATTTTTGATAATTTGTATACGCTGTTTTGTCAAGGTAAAGCACTGTTAAATCGGCTCCAAGAATACCATAAATTCCAAGGAATAATTTGTCTGTGCAGACTGGCGCGTATCCAGCTCCTATTAAGAAAAGTCCGTTTAGACCTTCCAGATCGTCGTCATCATCTCCAGCTTTTAGGTTTGATTTGGAATAATTGATGTCAAGAATGGCGCGCATAGAAAATCCGCTTTCGTGAGCTCCTGTATAATCAAGTGAAAGTCCTGTCTGGTTCTTGAATTTTATGTCGAAGTCCATGCTGCTATCGTCTGATTTTACAGTCGTTGAAGTCGGAATTCTCCAGCCAAATCCGGTGTAATTTGTCCAGGTTTTTGCTGAAACAGAAAAACATAATGCAAGCGCAGCCAAAAATATCGTAAGTTTTTTCATAAAAATCTCCTAATGAATATAACGTTTTTTATTTATAATATATGTTATATATCACGATTATAATTTTATTGCAAGATATGTTGGAAAAAAAATTCAGCATTTAATTGATTCAGTGCAAACGCATTATAAATGTATTCATCATAAAACTGGCTTCCAGACATGGTTTCCTGGTTCAAAATCGCGCGATAATGCGCTGCACTCTGATTGTTGCAAAGTAACTATAGAATTGCCAGCTTACGCGGTCGCAACAATCAGAGTGTTTTTTACACCGGGAACAGTTCCTTCGCGCAAACTTTACTTAAATTATTTATAATGCGTTTGCACTGTTAATTGATTTTGTTTTCATTGTTAAAAATCTTGAAATCTGTTAGAATATCTGCATGACTACAGCTGTTTTTCCGGGGTCTTTTGATCCTCCGACTTACGGACATTTGAATATAATAGAAAGAGCGAGCCGCCTTTTTGACAAGATTGATGTTTTGATTTCTATAAATCCTGACAAAAAATGTCTTTTTTCTGACAAGGAACGCTACGACTTGCTTATAAAGCTTACTGAAAACTACAAAAATGTTACTGTTCATATATGGAATACACTTGTTGCCGACTACTGCAGAAAATCCGGCGCAAATGTGCTGATTAGGGGAGTGCGGAACGCTATGGATTTTTCTCATGAGTTTGACCTTTCCCTTATGAACAAGCACTTGAACAGCGATGTTGAAACTCTTTTGATTCCGACTGCGCAGAAATATTTTCTTGTGCGCTCAAGCAGCATAAAGGAAGTTGCCCGTTTTGGCGGCGACATAAGCACAATGGTTCCAAAACTTGTTGAAATCGAGATGAAAAAGAAGTTTTTTGAGCAGAATTCTGTTTCAAAATAACAAAAATCGTCAAAATGTCATAAAAAGATGATGAAATTCATTGACAAATGTTTCATAATGCAAGTATAATTCTTGACAAGAAATAGGAATCTGTAGTAATATCAAAAACCGTTATACAGACGACTAAAAATTATAGCGAGGATATATTATGGCAGTACCTAGATCGAAAACTTCAAAAGCTGTAACCAAGAGAAGACGTGGCGTTAATATGCATCTTGACACACCGAATCTTGTAGCATGCGGAAACTGCGGAAACTTGGTTCTTCCGCACCACGTATGCAAGAAATGCGGTTTCTACAAGGGCCGTCAGGTTCTTACTCCAGAAGTTAATGGCTAAATCAGGAGACTAAAATGGACGAATTGTTTGTAAAGATTCAGAAGCTTATCGCTGAAAAACTCGGAATTGATGAGTCAAAAGTTACAATGGATGCATCTTTCCGTGGCGACCTTGGAGCAGACAGCCTTGACACTTATGAGCTTGTTTATGCTATTGAAGAGGAAATGGGTGTTTCTATTCCTGATGACAAGGCTAATGAATTTGAAACTGTAAAAGATGCTTACGACTACATCAAGTCTCAGCAGCAGTAATTTCTGATTTTCAGTTTTAGCGAGGCACAGTCTGATGGCTGTGCTTTTTTTGTTTATTTGCTGTTTGCCAAAATGTAAAATCGGTGGATTCAAGCCTTTGAGTTTGGTTTGTTTCGGTGTTTTTTTTGTAATTTTGTTCGGATTATAAAATGGGTTTTAAAGGTCTTTTTTATCCAGAAAAAAGTTTGACAAGAGAAAGAAAAAAGGAGCTTGATGAATTTTGCAGGCATTTAAAGCTTCATTTTAAAAATTATTCTTTGCTGGATTTGGCGTTTCATCACAGATCTTATTCAAATGAAAATACTTCCTATAAGAGATATAACAATGAGCGTCTTGAGTTTCTTGGGGACAGCGTGCTTGGACTTGCGACTGCTGCATTTTTGTATAATGATATGTCGCAGAACAAAGAAGGCGATCTTGCAAAAATAAAAGCGAATGTTGTAAGCGAGCAGTCTCTTGCGCCGATTGCTGTTGAAAAAATGCACATTGACAAATATCTTGTGCTTGGAAAAGGCGAGGAGCTTTCTGGCGGAAGAACAAAAAAGGCTATTCTGGCAGATGCTGTTGAGGCTGTTATAGGTGCTTTGTATATTGATTCTGGATATGAAAGCGCGGAGAGGCTTGTTCTTGAACTGATTATTCCTGAAATAAGAAAAGTTCAAAGCGATCACGGAAGCAAGGATTATAAAACTTTGCTTCAGGAATTTTATCAGAAAAAAACAAATGCTTGTCCTTCTTATTCGCTTGTAAGGACAACTGGTCCGGATCATGACAGAATTTTTTATGTCTCTGTAAAGCTCGGAGATGTTGTTTACGGACCTGCTAGCGGAAAAAACAAAAAATCAGCGGAACAGGCGGCAGCTGGAGTTGCTTGCAAGGCTCTTGGAATTGAATAAGCTATTTTAAACAGAATATTTTTCACTGAATAGTTTTTTTGCAAGTCCGATCAGTTTTTCTTTGTCGTTCATTTCTGGAGAGTCAGTTACAGTTTCGAAAAGTTCATTTAGAATTTTTCCCATTATTTTTCCGCTTGGAATTCCTTCCGACATTAAATCTTTTCCATTTACTTTTAAATCTTTCAGGCTTAGAGCGGAATTTTCAGCCATAAGTTTTTCAATTCGTTTTTTCAATTCAACAAGAAGATTCCAGGACGGGCTGTTTTGCTGAAGCGGAACTCTGTGCATTCCATAAATATCTGCGAGCCTCAAAAGAAAAAGATTGTCAAGATTTTCCGCGCCAACTCTTATTATAAATCTTCGCACAGCCGAATCTGTCCAGCTGCTTTCATAATGGAACATATGCTCTTTTACAAGGTGGCTTACTTTTCTAATTTCATCGTTTGAAAATTTCAGTGAAGCCATTGATGCCTTTGCTTTTTCCGCTGAAATCTGCTCATGCCCATGAAAATGAATTCTTTCTTTTCCATTGACAATCTCAATTGTTTTTGATTCTGGCTTTCCTATGTCGTGATAAAAAGCCGCAAGTCGGACTGTGAGGTTTTCTTTTGGGCATCCATCGCAGGCATATAAAATATGATCCGCAACATCAAATTCGTGGAATCCTCTTTCGTCCTGCTGAAGACAATTTCTGCAAACAGAAAACTGCGGAATAAATATTTTTAGCATTCCTGTCTGCTCCAGCAGTTTTAACCCAACACTAGGTTTTTCTGTCTTAAGGATTTTACAGAACTCATCACGGAATCTTTCCGTGGAAATGCCTTCAACTTTTTTTAGAATTTTTTCTTGCGAGATTGCGTCAAATGTTTTTTCTTCAATTTCAAATCCGAGCTGTCCTGAAAATCTTATTGCTCTTACAGGTCGAAGTCCGTCTTCTGAAAACCGTTCGAATGGATCTCCGACTGTCCTGATTATTTTTCTTTGAATGTCTTTTTGTCCATCAAATGGATCTGTGATTTTTCCTGTTGAAAGTTCTGCGGCAATCGCATTCATTGTAAAGTCGCGCCGTGAAAGATCTTCTTCGATTGTTTCTGCATATTTAACTTTGTCAGGATGCCTTCCGTCTGAATAGTCTGTTTCTGTTCTAAAAGTTGTTGTTTCAAGTTCGAGTCCAAAAATGTGAATTGTTACAGTTCCGTGAGCAATTCCAGTCGGGACTACATTTCTAAAAATTTTCATTACTTGCTCTGGAGTCGCATTTGTCGCAATGTCGTAGTCGTGGCAAGTTTTTCCCATTAGCATATCACGGACAGCTCCGCCAACAAGATAAGACTTAAAACCGTTGTCTGAAAAAATTTTGCTGACTTTGATTAGTTTTTCTGGAATTTTTACACTTTTTGATGAAAACATGGTAACATACAATATCAAATTTTGAACGGAATTTCTATCTATGAATATTTTTATTTTTACCGGTGGAGAAGCTCCGTCTCCAGAAACAGCAAAGCCTTTTTTTGAAAAATGCAAGCCTGACTACGTTATTGCCGCTGATTCTGGACTTGAAACTTTGGATTTGTATGCGGAAGCTTTTGGTGAGGATTTTGCACCTAATCTGATTCTTGGCGACATGGACAGTTTGAAAAATTTGTCTTTGCTTGAGAAATATAAAAATGCAAAACGTGAACTTTTTCCGAGCGACAAGGATTTTACCGACACGGAACTTGCGCTTTCTACTGCAAGGAAAATTTGCAAAACTGCGTCGGTTGTTCTTGTGGGCGGAAATGGCGGCTGCCTGGATCATCTTATTTCAATTTACGATTCTTTTTCCGAAGATTTTCATGCTGATGTTTGGCTTTGTGTAAATCAGGCTGTTTATTTTCTTGCTGAAAAAAAATCTGCGGAAGTTTTTAATTTGCAGCTTGAAGACAGAATTTCAGTTTCGCGCCTTACAGATAATTTTGATAATTCCTTTGTTGAGGCGGAAGGATTTGAGTGGAACTGTTTTAGAAAAAAAGGAATGGCAAGTGTTTCAAATAGAATTTCCAAAGAAAATTTTTTGCATAAAAATCCGGCTAAACTTTTTGCAAAAAAAGGATCTTTTTTGATTTTTGCTCCGTACCATTGCGAGGTAAAAATTTAAATTCCTTTTGCAATAATTGAAATTGTTCTTGCAAGAAAAAAAATTCCCGCGGAAAAAACACACGAAAGTATATATACAAAAAAATAAATCCAGTATGATTTTCTTTTCGATATAAAAAAAAGAATAATGCTTTGAAGAATTCCGGCTGCGGAAAAAACAAAAAGTCCTAAAATTGTTGCTGAGCATGAAGTCAAAACAAAGTTCAATGTGCTGTCAAGAAAATCTTGATAAGAGCCGCTCACATAAAGAACTATAATAAAAGTGGATAACAGAAATAAAAAAAGGGAAGTGCGCCCTGTAAGTTTAAAGAGAAAAGAACGGTTGATTTTTTTTAATCTATCCAAGGAATCCATTTTGTGTGAATTTGCTTTAAAATATTTATACAAAACAGTATAATAAAAACTGCATAATTTATCGAGTGGGGCAAAATGAAAGTAAAGAAGTTTTTTGCTAATTTTATAGTTTTGCTGATTTTTTCAGCGGTAGTTTTTTTTATTGGATGGATTCAATTTTATGTGCGCCCTGGAACTTGCGCTATAATGAAATCTAAAACAGGTGGATTGTATCATTCTGCGGTTGTTCCTGGAGTTTTTACCTGGAGATGGGAGCGGCTTCTTCCAACAAATGTTTCGCTGGAAATTTTCGACCTTTCAGTTTACAAGGCGACTCAGTCTGTTTCAGGAGAACTTCCGAGCGCATCTTTTTATAGTTCCCGCTTTTCTGATAAAAAAGTTGACTTTTCATATGATGTTGAAATTTCAGTTTCTATGAGCCTTTCTCCTGAAGGAATTTACAAGCTGGTTTCTGAAAATAAAATAACTTCAAATAATGATTTAAAAGGATTTTACGATGCGAAGGCAAAACTTGCGGCTTCTCTTGTAGCTGAATATCTTGTTTCATCTTCACTCTTAGTAAAACCTTCCGCTTTAAGCCAAAAAGAAATTCAAGAAGTAATTGAAAAAAAAGCTTCAGAGTTTGATGGAATTTTTATTTCGTCAGTTGAACTTCTTGATTCAAAAATTCCAGATGTTGAGCTTTACAATCTTGCAAAGGCAAACTATGCGTCTTATCTTGAGCTTTTGAATTCAAAAATGGCGCAAAAGGCTGAGTCTCAGGCGGAATTTTTTGTTGAGCAGGACAGAACTTTGGCACAGCTTGAAAAACTTGGTTCAATGCTTCAGAAATTTCCGCAGCTTGAGGAAATGTTTAAAACTGGAGATGCCGCACAAATTATAAATGCTGTAAAATCAATGCGCTGAAATTTTGAGGATAAAAATGGAAAAAAGAATTTTTGGAATTCGCGGAGCTGTTTGCGCTGAAAATACTCCAGAGTCAATAAAAGAAAATGTCGGTGAAATGTGCAGATTGATTTTTAAAGAAAATAATTTGCAGCCTTATGATATTGTTTCTGTTCATTTTACGATGACGCAGGATTTGCACTGCATGAATGCCGCCGCTGCGCTTAGAAAATGCGATGTTGGAATCGACACATCTTTGCTTGCGCTTTTTGTTTCTCAGGAAGCTTCTATAGATGGAATGTTGCCTCATGTTGTAAGAGTTCTTGTTACAGCATATCTTCCTGCTGGAAAAAATCCTGTCCACGTTTACATTAATGGCGCGGAAAAACTTCGGCCTGATTTTTCAAAGGGAAAATAAATTGAACATTTGGCTAGTTTCAAGAGAATATGCAGGAATTGCGGAGGCGGGCGGTGTAAAAAATGTTGCCTGTTCTTTGGCTGAAAGTCTTTTGCATTTAGGACACAAAATTTGTGTTTTTATTCCGCTTTATGGATGCACGGATTTATCCCATGTTAACAATTTTTCTGAAATTTGGCGGGATCCTGTTTCTTTTGACATAAACGGAACTTCTGCTAAAGTTTCTTTCTCGCGCGGAATTTTTAATGGCGTTCAAATAATTTTTATCCGGCATAATTCTTTCTCTGAAAAAAAAGCGGTTTACACTTATAGTTTTGATGAGCAAAAGCAAAATCCTGAACATCGGCAAGGGGAAGGGCATATTGATAAAGATTTTCTGAATATGCTTTTTCAGAAAGCTGTTGTGTGCTATTCAAAAAACTGTCTTAATGATGAAATTCCAGATATTGTGCATTGCCAAGACGCTCCTGCTGCAATGATTCCAGTTTTTGCACGTTTTATGCCTGCTGTGAGCGGATTCTTTTCAAAAACGAAATTTGTTGTGACAATTCACAATGCCGGTCCCGGGTATCATCACGAATTTAAAAATATTGAAGAAGCTGAGCGTTTTTCAGGTCTTCCAAAGAAAATTCTTGAAAAAGGAAAAAACGGTTTGTGCATAGAGCCTTTTCTTTTAGCTTCGGAAAATGCCTGCATTACTACGGTTTCAACAGAATATGCGGAAGAAATTATTTCGGGTAAAACTGATACCGCAGGGCTTTCGGAAGGATTTAAGAAAAAAGGAATTGAGCTGATTGGAATTACAAACGGAATTGATTTTTCAAAGTATGAGCCTTCTGACAAAAAAAAATCGCTTCTTCCTTTTGAATTTAATCCTTTGAAAAATGATTTGGAAGGAAAATATAAATGCCGCGATTTCTTTTTAGAAAATTTCGCTTCAAATAAAAGCCTTGATTCTAAAAATTTTGCTGATGGAACTTTGCAGTTTGGATTTTTGGATTCCACTGAAAAAAAATCTGATTTTGCTTATATTGCTTATCATGGGCGGGTTGTCCATCAGAAGGGAATTGAAGTTATGCTTGATTCCGCTGAAAAAATGTTTGAGTCAAATTTGCCTGTGAGATTTATTTTTGCAGGTCAAGGTTCTGTTGAGCTTGAAAATTCTTTGATTGCTTTTTCTGAAAAATGGCGAGGGAAATGCGTCTACATAAAAGGATACAATAAATCAATTGCCAGGCTTGCAGTTGCCGCTGTTGATTTTTCATTGCATCCAAGCTATTTTGAGCCGTGCGGACTTGAAGATTTTATCGCGCAGACATTTGGAACTTTACCTGTTGCCCATGCGACTGGCGGACTTTGCAAAATTGTGGATGATGAAACTGGCTGGCTTTATTCCCCAAATAATTCCGAAGCTTTGCAAACCGAACTTACATCTTTAGTGAATATAATGCGTTATGCCGGCCGCGATATTTTCAAAGGCATGATTTCTTACGCTTCAAGATATATTCATGAAAAATATTCATGGAATAAAGTTGCGCTGATTTATGAAGAGCTTTATAAAAAACTTTTTGCCTGCTGAAATTTATTTTTAAAAGAAAAATAGAAATGCCTGACTAAAAAATATAAATTTTCTGGTCAGGCGTTTTTTTTGTTAATTTTACTGTTCTATAACTGACAAGTCAGAAATTGAAAGAAGCACTGGAGTGTTATTTGAATTTGTAACAACGATTCCTTTTCCAGTAATTGTAATCGGAGTGCTTTCTGAAATGTTTACAGTGCTTTTCTGAATCAAGTTGATGGATTTATCATAGCGACCAAGAACCCATCCAGATTTGTCTTGAATTACACAGTAGAAATTGCTTCCATTGTTTACAAGAACTGAATGCTCTGAAACATTTTCTTCTGATTCTTTTTGAATCTCCATTTTGAATGCGTCAATCAGGCAAAGCTTTATGGCGCCTTTTCCTGAATTCTCACCGCAAATAGCCATGTAGAATGTTGAGTCTCCGGAAGTTTTCGGGAACGATGCGCCAGTCGCAACTCCGACAACTGCATCTTGAACTGCAATTATTGTTCTTCCGCGGATAACTTTTACAGGAGATTCTTTTACGACTTTTCCAGTTTTTGAGTTTACTTTTACAAGCGTGCTTAAATAGTTTGCTTCTTTTACAACTTTTAGGCCGATTACAGTGCCGTCTTCAAGCTGCTTAAGTTCAGCTTCAAGAATTTCCTGCTGATCTTTTGCAATTTCCATTCTTTCATTTTGAGCTTCGTCAAGCTTCTTGTCGGCTTTCTGCTGTTGCTCTTCAGCCTTTTTTGCAGATTCATCGGCTTTCTGTTTTTGCTGTTGAGTTTTCTGCTGCTCCTGTTCGGCGTTTGATTTTGCTTGGTCAGCTTCTTTTTGAGCATTTTCTGCTTTTTGCTCAGCTTGTTTTGCGTCAGCCTGCTTTGCTTTGTTCTGTGGATCTGCGGCGGCTTCTTTCTGGGCGTTTTCAGCGGTTTTTTTTGCTTTGTCCGCTTCGTTTTGCTTTGCCTGCGCTGTTTTTTCAGCTTGAGCCTGATTTTTTTTCTGCTCGTCTAAAGCCTGCTTGTCTTGTGCCGCTTCTTTTGCTGCTTCCTGAGCCTTTGTTTCTGCGTTTTCAGCTTCGCGTTCTTTTATGTCAACCATGTTTTTGCGCTCGTCAACGCCTTTGTCATCATCTTCCTTCATGGATTCAACAACTTTTTTGTCGCTGATAACAGAAGTGTCTACAGAAGAAAGTCCGCCTTCTACATATTCTCCAAGCGGAATTACAATCTGCGAATTTCCTGCCCAGTCGCTCCATTTTATTGAAAGACCGCACTTTTTTTCAGTAAGATTGCGGATTACAATGTTTTTGTATTTTGACTTGAATGTGTTGAGCTGATTTCTATAAACTGCGTTGTATACAGTAACGAACGTTGCGACTGTTGAAGCATCCTGCTGTGAATATCCGTAAGCCGCGCTCAGATAAGATGCAATGATTCTTCGCAAGTTTCTGATGTGGTCAACTGTTGCATTTGGATTTATAATGATAATATCTGCGTCAAGTTTTCCTTGCTCGGAAGAATCGACTGCATGAATGACTGTATATTTTCCGTTTGCGCCGAATGTTCCGCTTGACTGAGTTCCTGCGTTTTTAAGCTGATTTCCAAGTCCTGCTCCGATTGAATTTATAGCGGCCGCTGTTTCAATTACAGAATGAGGACCTTCGTAGTTTTCAAATACGATTGTGCTTGCGTCTCCTGCGCTTCTAAGTTCCCTTTCGTTTACATTTTGTGCAGAAACGAAAAATACTGAGCCTGCCGCAAAAATCAGCGAGGCTAAAAACTTTCTGTTCATATTTCCTCCAGACTAAAATATTTTATCATGGTTTCTGAAAAAATTCTACGAAAATACGTTTAAAGTTTAGGGCAAACGCATTATTGCGCGATTTTGAACCAGGAAACCGTGATTGGAAGCCAGTTTTATGCTGAATACATTTATAATGCGTTTGCCCTTGTTTAAAGTTAAAGCTGGGCTTCAATAATTTTATCGAGAGTTTTTAGAGCATAATCTTTTGTTTCCTTGTCGAACTGCGGATAAAGCATATATTTTAAAATTTCCTGACCTTTTCTGAAAAATGAAGGACGTCCCATAAAGCGGCAGATTTCGTATGTTGAATCAGCGATTTCCTGCAAAAGCTTTTTGTCGTTTTTGCTTGTTTTTGTTTTTAAAATGATTTCAATAGAAGAAAGAAGTTCACCTTGCGGATCGAATGAACTTTTTCCGGCTGCCCTGACAAGGCAAAGCAATAGTGAAGTGTCGCTTGTTTTCTTTAGGAGTGAAGAAAGTTTTCCAAAGTAAATTCCGCTTTCGCTTTCCAGTTCTATAAGTTTTTGGCAATAATCGATATTTCGTTTGAAATAAGGTATTTCGTTGTAAAAAAGATTTTCTGTTTTTGTCCAGTCGTTGTAAAGAAAATCAATCTCGCTTTGTATTAAAGAATTCCAGTTTTCTTCTTCTGTTCCGAAATTTCCCTGTGAAAATTTTTCCTTTATTTGACTTTCAAGATTTTCATTTATTGCGCGCCCTGAAAAATCGTCTGATTTTATTCCAGAATATTTATAGCTATACGGCGAAACTTTTTTTTCTATAAATGAATCTTGTGATTTTGAAAAATTCAATCTTGTTTGAAAAGCCTCTAAAGCCCAGTTGCTCATGCAGAAAATAAGATAGCCGGAATCTGAAGCAAACACAAAATTCCATTTTTTCTGCGGACTGAATTTTGCCTTCCATGAAATTGTTCCGTCTTCCTTATAGCATACTCCGTTGTATGCTCCGCAAATTACAAGACCTTGAGACGTGTGCTCTGAATAGAAAAAATTTTGCACGCCGTTTTGAAATTCTGAAATTTTTCCGCCAGTTTTTTCATTTAAATAGTAAACAGAATTTTTATATATTGCCGCTAATTTACCGGAAAATTCTGAAAGTTTCGCAGCTCCTGAATCTTTTTTTAGAAAAGTCCATTTTGAATAAGAGCCGTTTTCGTTTACAGAACAAAGTCCTATGCTTCCGTCTGAAAATGCAAGCGCGACACCTTCTTTGCATGAAACTGCCTGCAAAACTTGGCCTGCAAAAATAATTTCTTCTTTTTCTATTCCGAATGGGGAAATCCTTTTTGCAATTGATTTTCCATCGTGAGTTCTTGAAAGAAATGCTAAAATTGTGCCGTCATTTAGCGCTACAAGCGGAATTGAAATATTTTGCTCTTCGGTTTCAATCTGCCACCTTTTTACGCCTTTTAATCCGTAGCAAGAAATTCCGTTTATTCCGCGGATAAAAATTCTTCCGTCTTTTCCGCACAAGGGTGCTTCTTCTATGCTGAAATCCGATTTTTGTGTCCACAAGACAAGTCCTGAAGAATTCATCATAAAAAGAGTGGAATCTGTTGTTGCTCCGTAAATTAAATCCGCCGGACCTTCTGTAACAAATGGCTTTAGTCTTCCCGGAGCGGCTCTTTGCCACAAAAGTTTTCCCAGTTTTGAAAAACCTAAAATTTGTTTTCCATCTCCTGCGGCAATGTAACCGTAGCTTGTTTTTACAGGCTGGCACAAGATATTTCCGCCAAGCACAGATACAAAAGAAGGTTTTTCATTTGTAAAATCAATTTCCTGCGATGTGAAAGAATTTTGAGCAGACAAAAGCAATATTTTTACTATAAAAAATATCATGATGTATATTTTTTTGGACAGGTTTTTCATTTTTCAAAATATCCAAGGCTTTCAATGTGCCCGGTTTGCGGGTAAAAATCTAAAAGAAAAAGTTTTTCCAATCTGTACCCTGAATTTATAAGAGCTTTTGCATCCCGCGCATGGGTTGATGGATCGCAAGAAAGGCTTCTTATCTGTGGAATTTTAGAATTTTGAAGCCATTTTTGCACGGATTTTTCCATTCCGCTTCTTGGAGGATCAATAACAACTGCGTCAAAATTTCCGCATTCCTTTATGCAAGTTTCCGCATGATATTTTACCCAGACATCTCCACTTACGCCAAAGCTTTTGTGTTTTTTTCCGGCGAGATTTTGCTCTGCGTAAACAACTGCGCTTTTGTTGTGTTCCACTAAAATTACGTTTTCAAAAGAATCTGTAAGAAAAACAGAAAATGTGCCAGCCCCGGAATACATATCAAGCACATTTTTTCCAGAAATTCCGCCCGTTATAAGAGGAATTGATTTTTCTAGCACTTCAAGGTTGGATTGAAAAAATCCTAGAGCATCAAAAGTTATGCTTTTGTCAAGGATTTTCACAGCGCAGGTGCTTTTTGATTCTGAAAATGTCCCTTCGTAGCGTGATTTTGACTTTTTCTGCTTTTTTCCATTTTTGCCTTTTTCGGAAATTTGTTTTTTTTCTGATTGTTCTGCAACCACGATTTTGTCGAATCCGTCGGGAATTGAAGCTATGTTTTTGCTTCCGAAAATATGAATTCTTCCTTTTGGACGATCTTTGAATGGAATTTCCTTTAAATATTTATTTACTTCTTCTGTGGCGCAAGGACACTGGTCAATTTGGATAATTTCATTGCTTTTTTTTCCCATAAGTCCGCCGTCGTGCAGCTGGAACCTTGCTCTGTAACCTTTGTCTGCACCCGAAACAATCTGAATTTGCGGAATTTCAATTCCTTCGCGAAAAAAAGCATCTTTTAAAGTCTGAACTCTCAGCTGTCTTTGAAATTCCGGCTCTATATGCTGAAGGTTGCAGCCTCCGCATTTTCCGTAATAAGGGCAGAAGGGAACAGTTCTGTATCTGGATTTTTCTATTATATTTAGATTTTTTGCAATGCTGTAGTCTTTAAAATCTTTTTCAATTTTAATCTCGACTTTTTCGCCGGGAATTGTATATGGAATAAATATTTTCTTTTCGCTGTTTTCCGCTATGCAGTCTCCGCCAAAGACCATTTTTCCTGCTATTACTTCCATTGACATTCCAAAATTATATCCCAAAAAATTATAGTTTACAATGGTTGCGTTTTTTAAAATTTATAAAGCGCAGAACTTTAAAATTTCAGTTTAATTTCACTTAAATTTGAGCAAAGAAAATCAACTTTCCTTAAAAGCTCTTCATCTGGCTCTATTCTGTCTGGAACCATGATTGTAAAAAGTCCTGCTGATTTTGCGCTTTTTATTCCGTTTGGACTGTCTTCCACTGCCACGCATTTTTTAGGCGGAAGATTTAAACTTTTGCAGGCCAGTTTGTATATTTCTGGATCCGGTTTTGAGTGTGAAACTTGGTCTCCAGTTGACAATGATTCAAAAAATGAAAGCAAACCTGCTTTTTCTAGCTGCCTTGTTACGACCGGACCTCTAGTTGAAGACGCAAGTGCAATTCTGTAACCTTTGTCTTTTAAATATTCGAGTGTTTGTTTTGCGAAGGGCATAAGCGAAATTCCTTCTGATTTTTCAATTTCCGAGAAAAAAACTGAAGTTTGCTCCATAAATTTTTGAGCCCCAAAATCAGCTCCGAGAGAAGTCTTTAGAATATTGAATGTGTCGTTTTTGTTTGTTCCGATACATTTTTTAAACAGTTCCATGGCTTTTTCGTCTTGAATTCCAAATTCTTTTCCTGCCTTTATCCAAGTTTTTTCGCAGATGGTTTCTGTGTCAAGAAGAATTCCGTCCATGTCAAATACAAACGCTTCTATTTTTTCCATGAGAAGATTATAAGAAAATTCTTATGAAAATTCAATTTGAATATTGACCATAAAATGTTGTTTTTATATACTAGTTAAATAGTAAAATTATCTTGTGGCGTTAATTTGTTAGATAACGGTAAGGGAATGATACAACACTACTTTTTTAAGTGTATGTAGTGCTAACCGGTCTTTCTTTAATGTCGGGCAAGAATAGGAGTTGTTATGAAAAAGGGAATCCACCCAGACTACAAACTTACAAAAATCACTTGTGTATGTGGCAATGTGATTGAAACTCGCTCAACAGTATCAGATATTCATGTTGAAATTTGCTCTGCCTGCCATCCATTCTATACTGGAAAGCAGAAACTTGTTGATACAGCTGGACGCATTGACCGCTTTAACAAGCGCTACGGTGTAAAAGCTACAGAAACAAAATAAGTTTGTTCTTTTACATTTTAAAGCAGGCTGCAATAAGCCTGCTTTTTTTATTTATGGGTTATTCAAAGCGTATGGGGGAATATCATAATGAAGTTAAAAAAAGTAATTCTGGTTTTGTGTTCTTTTGTTTTTGCCTTTAATGTTTTTGCACAGACCGCTGAAAGTTCAGAAAATTCAGATGCTTCCTTGGATTTTTCAAGTGAAAGCATTGAATTTGATTCAAAAAAGCACTATTTTGTTGCGGCTGGCGGAATGCTGCTCACAAACATTGTTATTGGCTCATGGAACCGGTTTGGTCCTGCAAGAGCTAGCTGGGCGCAAGTTTACTGGGATGATATAAAAGAGCCTTGGAATAGAAAAATAAAGTTTGACCGCGACTGGTATTGGACAAATTTTGTTCTGCATCCTTATCAGGGCGGACTTTACTATCTTGCCGCGAGAAATTCAAATTTGAACTGGTTTGAATCTTTGCTTGTTTCCGCTGCAGGTTCTTTTATGTGGGAATATTTTTTTGAAACAAATTCCCCATCAACAAACGACCTTACGTATACTCCAATCGGCGGCTTTGTGACAGGGGAAATGGTTTACAGGCTTGGTCTTGAAGCAAATGCAAAGGGGCACAAAATTCTTGGCTATGTTGCGAATCCTTTGAGGCTTTATACTGACCCGATTCTAAAAAGAGCACCGCAAGGACCGAGCGGACTTTTGCAGAGTTTTTCTTTAAAGACAGGATTCGGGCTTGCTTTTGCAAATACCTGGCTAAAAGAGCCTTATGACAATTGCTCTGAATTATTTCCGGCTTATGGTTCTGTTGGGCTTGATGTTGTGTATGACGATCCTTATGGACACGATTCAAATACTCCGTACAGCCAGTTTGAGCTTTCTATGCAAGGTTCGGCGGGTCTTGGTTCTGGTGAAGGCGCGGATTCCACTGAAGAAAAAATCATGTACAGCATAAATATTTTCAGCAACGGAATGCTTCTTGCTAGAAATCCTGATTTTGGAGAAAACCGCGATACGACTGTCGGTCTTGTCCTTGAATATGATTTTATGTGGCATTCATTCATGGAATTTTCTTCACTTGCGCCTGGATTTGCCATAAAACAAAGGATCAACACGGAAAACGGATTCTTTGCATGGCAGACTCATTTGGCAGGAATTATAATGGGAACAGCTGATTATTATTACTTGCGCCGTGGAATTTTTCCTAAGCCTGATTATGTTTCCTGCGATTACGGATATACAACTGGCGCAGAAATCGTTGAAAAGATTGCTTATAATGCGCATTCTGGATTCGTCTTTGACTGGACTGTTCACGGATACGCAATGTACAAGTATAAAGCCCAAAAACAGGACTGTGATGACACAGGTTGGGAATATTTCGCATTTTCACAAGCATCGGTTGAGCTTCCTGTTTCTAAGAAAGTTTCCTTGGGACTTTCCGATGATTTCTACATAAAATATGCTGACTATGACAATGTTGAAAATGTATTTTCAGTTTTTAATGCAGTCAACTTTTATGCAAGATTCAAATTGATGTGATTTTCCAAGCCCTGTGGATTTTAGAATTTCTGTAATCTTCGGGGATTGTTGAGCTTGTTATTTCTTCTGCTGACATTTCCGGCGGAAGAAGATTTTCATCCATTTTTAGCTTGCGGCTGTTTGTGCTGAAATAAAGGATTCCTTTTGGGCTTAAAAGTTTTGAACAGCTTTCTATTAGTTTTGACCAGTCTTTATTTAAATCAAGCGTAGTATCTGTGTTTTTTGAATTGCTGAAAGTCGGCGGATCAAGAATTATTATATCGAATTTCTCGTTTTCTTTTATTTGTTTTGCTTTTTCTTCAAGATAATGAATAACGTCCATTCTTGTTGTTTTGTAGCTTTGTATGTCTAAAAAATCATTCAGTTTGAGATTATTTTTAGTCCATTCAGTGTAAGTGTTGCTCATGTCAACGCTTTCGACAAAAGCCGCACCTCCTTCTGCCGCATAAACTGAAAAGCTTCCTGTGTAGCAAAAAAGATTTAATACACGTTTTCCTTTGCAAGTTTCTCGGAGTTTTAGCCTAAGCGGTCTATGGTCAAAAAAAATGCCGGTGTCTATATAGTCAGTCAGATTTACAAAAAAAAGCTGACCTTGCTCAAAAACAATCCCTTTTGTGCTGTTTGTTTCTTCTGTTTTTTTGTATTGGCTTCTTTTTCCGTTGTCATCACGCTGCCTTTTTCGCATTTTTACTATTACATTTGATTCTGGAATTTCCAGCGCTTTTGAAGTTTGAAAACTCATTTCTTTCAGCCACAATTCTTCCTCCTCAAAAGGCTTTTCGTAAGGACGCTCGTAAAGATAAAGTCTTGCGTAAGTTCTTTGCTTTTCCTGCGTTAAAAGTTCCCTTGCTTTTTGTCCGTTTTCGCTTATTGCGGAATTCAGCTCAGAATTGTATTTTGCCGCGTCGATTTTATTTTCAACAAATTCTGGAAGAAATGTGTAAATGTCAAGGCAAAGCGGAATTTCTGGAATGTCCTTGTCGTAAATTCTGTAGCATGAAATTCTGTTTTTTCTTGCCCATTTTTTCAGGCGTTTCTGGTTTTTTGAAATCCTATTGAAAAAAAGTTCGCCTTGGTAACGGTTTTTATTTTCTTCCATAAAATAATGTTTTCTCCGATTAAATTTTAAATTCTGAAAATGGAATCGGCTCTTTTGGATTTTCTGATATTTCGCCTAGCTGCATTTGCATCCAGAAAATTCCGTACCATTTTCCATTTTTATTTCCTGCGTTTGGAAAGTTTCCGATTTCCTTGAATCCAAGTTTTTTGTGCATCGAAAAGCTTGCTTTGTTTTCTGAAGTTATTATGCCGTAGACATATTTAAATCCCTGGCGAGAAAGTGTTTCCATGAATTTTTTATAGAGCGAAGTTCCGATTCCGCATCTTTTTGGAGCGTCAGGAGAAAGATAAATCGTGGATTCAACATTCCATTTGTACGACTCATGCGGTCTTAGCTGATGTCCATAGATAAATCCCAAAATTTTTCCGTTTGAATCTTGCGCGACAAAATACGGATAAACTTTTTTTGTTACAGCGATTTGCTTTTTGAATTCTTCAATTGATGGATTTTCAGTTGAAAAAGTTATAACTGTGTTTTTTACGTAGTAATCGTAAATGTCGTGAATTTCCTTTGCGTCTTTTTCTTCTGCGATTCTGATTGAAAAAGTTTCCATGTTGATTCAGTTCTATTTGTATTTTATTGTAAAATTATTTTTGTCCGAAAAAACTTCCGCAGGAATTCCCATCGCAACAGGAACTGCTGGATCTACGTGCCCTATGTCTGCGTCCATTATTATCGGAAGATTAAATTCTGAAAGTATGTCTGTAACTGCGTTATACTGATTTATTCCAAAAATTTCTTTTCCAAGCGAGGCGAGCGGGCGTCCGATTATAAAGCCTGAAGCTTTTTCAAACCAGCCGGCATTTTTCAGGTGCCAGACTTGCCGCCTGATTTCAGTTGGATTTCCATCGCAACTTTCAAGAATCCAGATAATTTTTTCTGTGCCTAGATTGAATTCTTTTACGCTGTCAAGTTTTGTTCCACATAAATTCGCAAGAACGTCAAGGCATCCGCCCAAAAAAATTCCTTCAATTTTTACTGAATCAGATTTTTCTGGAAAAATTTTTAGGACTTTTTTTTCTGTAAGATTGTAAGTTAAATTTTCAAGATTTTCTGTTGAATCGCTGTCATTCTGCGGAAGCTGAAATTTTTCAAATCCTGAAACTTCTTTTACATTTCCTTCCAAAAGTCCAAGCGAATAAAGTTCAGGAGTTTGCCATTTTTTTCCAAAACCTGTGATTGTCGGCCCGTAAATTGCCGCGACTTTGCATTTTGTTACTAGAGGAAATATGAAATTTGTGTTGTCGGAATATCCCATGAACCATTTTGGTTTTGCATCTGAAATTTTTTCAAAGTCAATGAAGCCAGCTGTTTCGCACATCATTTCTCCACCGCCTGCAGAAATAACTGCGGAATTTTCATCTGAACAATAAAATTCTTCAAGTTCTTTTGCCGCCTTTTTTGGATTTGTTGAAATTCCTTTTCCGTCGCTTTTGAAAACAGTTTCTCCTGCAAAAATTTTGTAGCCAAGAGATTCAAATTTTTTCTTTGCAAAATTAAAGCGGGAAGTGTAAGGTTCTGTCGTGCATCCAAATGAAGGAGCTGTTACGGCGATTGTGCAGCCTTTTTTAATTGAAGGCGGAATTCTTATGTTCATTTTGCGATTATATAATTTATGCAAAAAAAAATAAATTATTTTTTATAGAAAATTTTCTAGTTTTCTGCGCTGTTTTCCGGCGGAGTTTCATTTTCCCTTTCACGTTCGTTCAGCATTTCTGCATCTTCTCTTCCATGCAACGAATTCCATTCTGAAAATTTCTGCTTTTTTTGCATATGAAAAACAGGAGAGTATTGCTTTCTCATTGCTGAATAATATTCTTCATCGTCCATCGAGAATTTTCCGTAAAATAAAAAAAAGCACCCTATAAAAAGAGTGCTTAAAACTGCCAGCGGTCAGAATCGAACTGACGACATAAGGATTTTCAGTCCTCCGCTCTACCAGCTGAGCTACACCGGCAATTGATGTATGAAAATATATTGTTTTTTATTGTTTATGTCAATAGAAAAAACTGAAAAATTCAAAAAAAATATTTTTATTTTGGTGCTTGACAAATTGCCGGGGGGGGTAGTGTATTGATAACTTTTTAAATTTACAAGGAGTTTTTTATGAAAAAAACATTTGTCGCATTGGTTGTATTTTTGATGCTGTGCGTGGCGGCTGTTTCTGCAAAAAGTAGCGGTCTTGGAAGTTTGGGCAAAAACCTTTCAGCTCTTTCTGGAAATGCAAAAGCTGCCGAAGGAACTGTTCCTGAAGGAAGAGAAATTCTTCCGGCGATTTTTGCAGTTATGTATTCTGACGGTTCTGGTTCGGAAAAATCTGACGGCATTATGTATCTTTCAAAGGCGGACTTCGATGCTGGAACATACACGGTTTCCCAGAAAATAATTATGAAAGGTCCGCTCGGAGTTCTTCAGCGTCAGGATTCTGAAATTGACATCAGCGTAAATGAAAGTCAGTTTTCAGTTGAAACAAAAAAGCTTGCTACTTGCAATTCTGATAAAAATGGAAATCCAAAAGGCGACTGGATTGAAGCGACTGCATCCGGAAAATCAAAATTGAATAAAATTCTCGCAGATGAAATTTCCAGGAATTTGAATCTTTCTGATAAAGAATATGCCGAATTTGAAAATAAGGCTTATACTGATTTCGGAGTGTTGCAATCTGTGGCTTCAACATCTTCTAATAAGCTCAAGGCGAAACTTTGGTTTAAAAAGCATCCTGTTGAAAAAAAATCTATGGAAACAAAAGTTCTTGTCTCTTCTGTTGATGAAAGCAAGGCTGAAAATTATGCTTATAAAGTTTCTTGTTTGTATGTTCCACTTGACAAAAAACTTGACCCGGTTATTGTGAATTATTACAGCAACAACGATGAAGTAATTGGCTTCAAGCCTGATTCGCTAGTTGAAATCAAAGGAAAAATTTCTAAAATAAATTTTGATGAATATTCGATGACTTATAAAATTTCAAGCATTGATATAGAAGAATAAAATTTTTTTCTGAAAAATCTGGCTGTCTGAAACTTTTTTTATATGAAAAATTCCAGGCAGTTTTTTATTTAAAAAAAAAAATTCAGTTTAAAACAAAAAAAGGACTTGCCAAATCAGGCAAGCCTTTCAAATCGGGATGACAGGATTTGAACCTGCGACCCTCTGGTCCCAAACCAGATGCGCTACCAGCTGCGCTACGTCCCGAAACGAAGTGGGCTCTGAGGGGATCGAACCCCCGACATTCTGGGTGTAAACCAGACGCTCGTACCAGCTGAGCTAAGAGCCCGTTTCAAGTGTCGCTATATTAGCAATTCTTCATTTTTTTGTCAATAGAAAAATATGAAAAACTCAAAAAAATTAATGCTTTAGCTTGAAATTTTTTCTATTTCTTTTGGAAGTGTTTTTCTGCTCGGAAAAAGTTTTGTCAACTAGCTCGGATATTGTTTCTGTGACGATGTTTTTGTATTTTAAAAAATCTTCTTTTGTTTCCGTGAATAACTGAAACGGCTTTACTTCTAAAATTTCCAGGAATTTTTCTATAGTTTCTTTTTTAGGCCAGGTTTTTCCTGTTTCAATTTTTGAAATTCCTACTGATGTTATTCCTGCTTTTTCAGCCAGCTCCTCCTGCGTCATTTTTAATTTTATTCTGTAACAGCGGATGTTTGCACCCAAAATTTTGCATAAATCCCTAGATTTGTCCATAGGGCAATTTTATACTTGCAGTTTAAGTGAAAAGAAGTAATCCGCAGTTGCAAAATTGAATGATGGTTAAATTACCAGTTTAAGTAAAGTATTTTTTTGATTATCATTAATTGAAAGGAAAGGGTGTTTTTGCAAGACATTGGAATTTTTTTCCATGAATTGCAAAAACTTTTGAAATTTACTTTTTATTTTTTGTTCAAGCGGTCTTTGAGAGCTTTTCCTGGCTTGAATTTTGGTGTTTTTGAAGCTGCGATTTTAATTGTTTCTCCAGTTGCAGGATTGCGTCCTTCTCTTGCTGCTCTTTTTCCAACTGTAAATGTTCCGAATCCGATGAGTTGCACATCGTGTCCTTTTTCAAGTTCCTTTGAGACAATCTCAAGAAATGATTTGAGCGCGCTTTCTGCGTCTTTTTTTGGCAAGCCTGTTGATTTTGCCATTTTTTCAATAAGTTCGGCTTTGTTCATTTTTTTCTCCTAATGTAAAAAAACTTTTGAAGCGCCACGGACTCTAAAAAATAAAAGTTTTGGCGTTTTTCAAAATGCAATGGGGAAAAGTATACTTGAATATTTATAAAAACTCTAGTGCAAAAGTAAATTTTTCTAAAAATACTGAACTTTTTTGAAGTTCCGTTGACTAATCCATATAAAAACTGCTAATATTGATTACCCCTTGGAGTTGCGTATGCGGCTCCCATTCTGACCATAAGGAGAAACATACGATGAGAAAGTATGAACTTATGACAATCTTTCCTTTAGAGGAAGAAAAATCTAAGGTCGGTCTTGAAACTCTTAGAGCTGACCTTGCAAGTTTCGGCGCAGAAATCGAAAAAGAGGAAGTTTTCGGCGACCGTGATCTTACATACGAAGTAAAAAAGCAGAAACGCGGACACTTTGTTCTTTTTACACTGAAATTGAATCCTGCTAAAATCATTGAGCTTGACGGTAAATTCAAATTCAACAACAATCTTTTGAAATATCTTTTTGTTTTAATCGAATCAAAGAACGTATAAGACAAAAAATTCCGGAGTAGATTATGGCGAATTCTGATATAAACAGCGTTGTTATTGTAGGAAGACTTACAAGAGACGCAGAATTAAGGTATCTTAACAGCGGAACTGCTGTCGCTTCAATTTCTATTGCTGTAAACCGCAGCAAGAAAGACGGAGACCAGTGGATTAGCGAAGCTAACTTTTTCGATGTTTCATATTTCGGAAAAGGTGCGGAAGGTATCAAGCCTTATCTTACAAAAGGAACACAAATTGCGGTTCAAGGTTCTTTGCGCCAGGACAGATGGGAAAAAGACGGACAGAAATTCAGCAGGGTAAATATTCTTGCTGACTCAATTGAGCTTTTGGGCTCAAGGTCTTCTAGCAGTCAGAATAACGGCAACTCTGATTCATTTGGGGGTTATCAGCAGCGTGCTTCTTATTCTCAAAATCAGTCTTCCGGCGGCGGATATGAGCCTTCTTCAGAAGCTTTTGGCGGAGATAACGCTGGCTTCCCTGAAGATATTCCGTTTTAATTCGGTTTCCGCAGTTAAAAAACTCTTAAAAACAGGAGCTATATTATGGCAGACGAAAAAGAAGTAAATGAAAATACAAATGTAACACAGGAGCAGCTTCAGGATTCAGGACGTGAAGATGAAGTTCGTGGGGCTCGTGGAAAAGGAAAATTTTTCTCACACAAGAAAGTATGCCGATTTTGCGCAAACAAGGGAAAAATTGATTACAAAGATGCAGACGGACTTCGCCGCTTTACAACAGAACGTGGCAAGATTCTTCCACGCCGCATAACTGGAACTTGCTCAAGACATCAGAAAGAAGTTGCGGCAGCAATTAAGCGTGCGCGAGCAATTTGTCTTCTTCCTTTTGTTGCAGACTAATTTTTAGCAGTGAAGCCAACTCCTGGTGGAGCTGCGTAAAACCAAAATTTTATAGGAGCTTGAAAAAATGAAAGTAATTCTTAATGAAGATGTAAAACACCTTGGAGAAATGGGTGATGTAAAGAATGTTGCTAATGGATATTTCCGCAACTATCTTTTCCCTCGTATGCTTGCAGTTCCATGCACGCCAGAAACAGAAGCTTATTTCGCTACAAAAAAGGCTGAAATTGAAGCCCGCAAGGAGCAGAAGCGTAAGGACAGCATGAGCTTGAAGGAAAAACTTGAGGCTCTTGAAGTTGTTATTTCTATGCCTGCTGGAAACAATGGTAAATTGTACGGAGCTGTTACAAATCAGACAGTCTCTGACTTTTACAAGAAGAGCGGATTCGAGATTGAGCGCAAGAAAGTTGAAATTCCTGGGCACACGATTAAAAACACAGGCTCTTATTCTGTAAAAGTTCATCTCTATGAAAATACAGTGGCTGAAGTAAAAGTTACTGTAAAATCTCAGGATGATGCAGCTGCTAAGAAAGAAGAAGTTCCTGCAAAGAAAGATGAAGCTCCAGCTGAAGAAGCAAAATCTGAGTAATATCTAAAAATGCTTTGAAAAAAATAAAACCGTGAGATTTTTCTTGCGGTTTTTTTTATTTAGAGTTTAGCAAAACCGTAAAAATGGGCGAGGCAAGATTTTTGTCGTGATAGTGCCTTGTCCGTGTTATTGCAAAGAGGAAATATGGATCTAAAAGATAAGATACCTCCGCATAATGTTGAGGCAGAACAGGCTGTTCTTGGAGCTCTTTTGCTGGACTGGAGCTCTGTAAGCGATGTTGTGACATATTTGCGAAGTGAAAATTTTTATAGCCAGCAAAATCAGCTTATTTATGAATCCTTGATGCATCTTTTTTCATCTGGAATAAAAGGAGACTTGCTTACTCTTGTTGATGATCTTACAAAAAACGGAAAACTTGAGGCTGCCGGTGGAGTAGCTTACATTTCCTCTCTGACAGACATTGTTCCCACAAGTGCGAATGTTGATTATTATGCGAAAATTGTTCTTGACCAGTCAACCCGGCGTAATCTTATAAAAATTTCATCGGAAATAAAAGCGTCCAGTTTTGACGAAACAAAGGAAAGCCGTTCTATTCTTGAAGATGCGGAACAGAAAATTTTCAAGCTCACGGATATAAATCAGTCTGCGCAAGTTCTTGCAATGAAAGATGTTGTGCCGAAAGTTATTCAGATAATCGATACGAGATACAAAAATAAAAACGCGTTTTCTGGCATTCCTTCAGGACTTAACGATCTTGACAGCATGACAAGCGGTTTTCAGAACAGCGAAATGATTATAATCGGTGCGCGCCCTTCAATGGGAAAAACAGCCCTTGCATTGAGCATGATGCAAAACATTGCAATTGACCGCGGAATTCCGTGTGGATTTTTCAGTTTGGAAATGTCTGCGGATCAGATTGCGCAGCGTCTTCTTTCTCAGATTGCGAGAATTCCCGGAACAAAGCTTAGAAACGGAATGCTTAAAATAGAAGATTTTAAAAAGCTTCAGGATGCGGCAGGAGAATGTTTCAATGCACCTCTTTATATTGTTGACACGCCAAACATGAAGCTCCTTGATTTGCGGGCAATGGCAAGGCGAATGAAAGTCAACCAGAAAGTCCAGATTATTTTTATTGACTATATCGGACTTATTACTAGTGAAAATCCAGACGCCCAGCTTTTTGAGCAGCAGTCAGCAATTTCAAAGTCCCTTAAAAGCCTTGCGCGTGAGCTTGAAATTCCGATTGTTGTTTTGTGTCAGGTTGCCAGAGCCGCGGAAGGAGAAGAGCCGAACCTTGCTCAGCTTAGAGGCTCAGGTTCGATTGAGCAGGATGCTGACATGGTTATGTTTATACACGGAAAGCGGAGCGACAACAAGGAAACCAACGAAGGCTACAATCCGGTTCAGGAACGAAAACTGATTGTGGCAAAACAGCGCAACGGTCCGATTGGCGATGTTGACGTCATATTTCTTTCAAGCTACACGAAATTTGAAAACAAAAGCAAGGAATAATCCAGGGCAAACGCATTATAAATTTATTCAGCATAAAACTGGCTCCCAGGCACGGTTTCCTGGTTCAAAATCGCGCAATAATGCGCTGCACGCTGATTGTTGCAAAGTAACTATAGAATTGCCCGCTCACGCGGTCGCAACAATCAGAGTGTTTTTGCCCCAGGAACCGTTCCTTCGCGCAAACTTTACTTAAATTATTTACGGAATTATCCCCTCATACACTCTTAATATAACATAAAATTCGACAAATTTTCA
>ERZ1026882.49-NODE-49-length-119064-cov-94.894302_pt1 | contig 119064 bp, 80 predicted proteins | sample MGYA00380171_ERZ1026882 | MGnify/ENA primary metagenome ERZ1026882 (study PRJEB33269, sample SAMEA4719807) | human gut metagenome | biome: human-associated habitat; feature: organic feature; material: feces | place: Cameroon | collected 2013-10 ...
ACAGACCGGTTGGCAGGGTTAAGTATGCGCTAAATTAATTCCGCCAACGGGTTTATAATGTTTTTTGTTTTATTTAATCATCGCTTTCTTGTTGCCTATATCTATTGAATGTGATTTATCAAAACAAAGAATGAATCTCTGTATTGCACTCAAATGTTTTTCAGATACGGTTTGACAAGTTCATTTTATTATTATATTTTATTATTATATTGCAAAATTACTTCTTTCCATATAGATAAAGGTGCAATATTGAAATTTTATAGTGGACAATAATGAAAGTGTATTCGAATCCGATTCATAAACTACATTTTTTCTTCTCTTTTCGTGTATTTCCACCAATTTCTATTCGAAAATCCACCATACCGATTCTTTTTTGTTGTAGTTTTCCATCACAGAAAAAATAGTTCTATATAATTATTCACTGAGCCCACTTAAAAAAAAGGGGCTCAGTTTATTACTTTTCTACTTTGCAACCCGCATTGCGGAGCAACTGGAGAAGACCATTCTCACCACCTAAATTGGCGGCATCAACAACAAAGAAGGTTGGCTTCTCTGCCATCACAGTCTGCACCTTTGCAGCCCAAGCCTCAAGAGTTGCCTGAGAAACATGAGCGCCAGTAGCCTTGGCTGCAGCATCTACGTCCTGTGCCTTGAAAGCACCTACAGCCTTATTCAACTTGGCCAACTCAGTAGGCTCATTCTCCAGAAACTCTACCAAGCGTGCCACCTGCTGCTTCAGGTCACTCTTATAGGTAGCATTGATATAAGCATCCACATCACTTAAACCGCCTACAGTCTCATTGTTTGCCTTTGCCTGTGCTTCAAAATACTGGTCGAAAGTATGAGTAGGATCATACATACCCATGTGGTTGGCCACAAAGAGCAACTGCTCCATATCTTCCATCAAGGCAGCAGGAGTCAGGTTACCATACTTTTTCTGCACATAGGAACTACGGAAATCCACCTCCATGTATTTCTTGAGGAAAGCATTAAGCTTTGTCTGCTGAGCCGGAGTAAGCAAACTGAGAAGAGTCTTGCCGTCAGCCAGTTTCTTAGCACCATTGATGGTTTCTTGATAAGCCGCCTTGTTTACCTCGAAATACATCTGATCGGTATTCGTAAGTGCTTCCTTCAACTCACCACTCAGACTGACAACACCCATAGGATTCATGAGTCGGTTGGACGCCATGATATAGGAAGGCTTCAGATTGGTACTGTCCTTACTGATCTTGTAAAGAAGCTGTGCCTGTACACCCACCATGCCTACGCATACCAGCATAAGCGCCAAAACAATTCGCTTCATCGAATTGAAATTCATTGTCTTGAAAATCATTTACTTTTAAATTAAAACATTAAACTTATCTTTCACAAAACTCTCTAATTTGTGGCCAAAGGTACAAAAAAATCCCGATACAATTGTTGTTGTATCGGGATTTCATATATTTATGTGACATTTTTCTTGTTACTTAGCCTCACCAGCCTTTGTAGCATGCATGATAACCTCTACGTGGTTGCCATCCTTCATCACTACATTCTTGAGGAAATCGCTCACTGCCTTTGCATCTACAGAGCTTACCTCCTTCTTGTAATTGGTATGAGTATCAATACCATAAAGCAGATACTCAGAGATAACACCCATCCAATAGCCATTTTGCTTACAGTTTACATCAGCCTGCTTCAGAAGGATTTCCTTCACCTTCTGGAGGTCATCCAGATTAGGCTGCTCCATCGCATCCTTCAAACCAGAATAGAAGTAAGGAATAGCATCCTTAGACTTGTCTGGGTTCATCATTGCATTACCAGTAACACCTACACGCATGGTCTTACCATCAAGTTTTACACTTTCCATAGCATCAGCACCAGCATAATAAGCAGCGCTCAACTTTTCACGGATATTACGGTTGTAATCCATATTGATAACGCGAGCTGCGATATCAGCAAGTACAGAGTTGCGCAATGTATAAGGAGCCTCTGAGCACCAGATCTCAACAGCTACATCCTGTGGATTCTCCATTGCCTTGGTGAACTTGTTGCCAACTTCACCCTTCACTGGCAATGTCTCTACGTTCTTAAACTTCTTTCCGTTGCTTGGCAAAGAAGCGATATACTGCTCAATAAGAGGAAGAATCTTAGCCTCATCGAAGTTGCCGACAAAGAAGAAGGTATAATCCTTCGCATTACCGAAAAGCTGCTTACCGAGTTCAAGTGCGCGATCGTAGTTTACACTCTTCACCTCATCCACTGTCATTGTGCGGAATACTGGATTACCAGGATAGAGCGTGCTGGTCAATGAATCCTGGAATACAGCCTGAGGATTGTTGCTACGATTAGCGAGTGCTGTTACCTGATTGTTGATCAGGTTGTTGACAGCCTTCTCGTCCTTAGTCAGATTGGTGAGTTTCAAATAGATGAGCTGCATCAAAGTCTCCAAATCCTTTGGAGTTGAGCCACCAGCCAAACCATGACGGTATTTTGAGACACTGAATCCGCAAGAAGCAATCTTACCAGCCAATACCTTCTCGAGGTCATTATTGGTAAAGCCACGCAAACCACTTGAGTTCATCAAGGCACCCATCATCTTCACCTCGTTGAGATCCTTTGTTCCGAAAGCAGAAGTACCACCATTTGCTGTAGCAGCAAACTGTACCTCGTCGTTCTTGAAGTCAGTCTTCTTCAGCACAACCTTGGCACCATTAGAGAGGGTAAGCATCTTGTAACCGAAGAGCTTATTCTCTGTAGTCTTCTTGATCTTACCAGCCTTAGGAAGCTCTGCCATCAATGGTTCCTGCTTTACATTATCTACGTAAGCTTCGAGTTTTTCACCACGCACCTGCTTTACGACGTCAGCCAACTGCTGCTGTGTTGGATAAACAGCACCCTCAGCATCACGCATCATCAGAAGTGTTACGAAGTTGGTATCAGTCTCGCAAATCAACTCCTTGGCATAAGCATTGATAGCCTCAACAGGAATACTTGGAACCATCATCTTATAGATCTGATATTCATCCTCTACAGAAGGGATTGGCTCATTAGAGATGAAATGATCTACATACTGAGAAGTAAACTGCTCATTCTTCATCTTATCACGGTTAGAATACATCTTATCCAAACCGCTCATGAAATCCTCTTTATAGCGAACGTACTCAGTAGCCGTGAAACCGAAGTCCTTAGCACGCTTAGCCTCACGGAGAACAGCTGCATAAGCCTCAAGCATCTTGCCTGGCTTGGCAACTGCAGTAAGACTGAAAGCATCCTTTGTACGGGAAACCAAGTAGCTGCCATTATCACAACCAGCCTGGAGATATGGACAGTCAGCCTCCAATGACTTTTCGCCCAAACGAGAGCTAAGCATGCTGGCAATTGCACTCTGAACATAAGAAGTAGCGAAGTAATTGAGACTACCCTTCAAAGAGTCAGGTGTAGCATCGTGCTTCATGCTGATCATAGCCACATCGTAGTTCTGCTCCTTGTCCTTGTCAACTACATAGATAGCTGTATCATTGTCAGGAACCAACTCAGGGATCACCTTTGCTGCATTAGCAGGAACCTTGATGCCGCTGAAGAGTTTCTTGATCTGTGCCTCTATGTGATCAACATCTATATCACCTACTATGATGATAGCCTGATTGTCCGGACGATACCATTTGCGATAGTAAGCACGGAGAGTTTCAGGATCGCAACCATCAATGATACTCATCAGACCGATTGGCATACGATAACCGTACTTGCTGCCAGGATAAAGTGCAGGAAGTGAACGCTCCATGATACGCTGCTGACCTACCATACGCATACGGTACTCATTGTGTACAACGTCACGCTCATCGTCAATAGCCTCTTGGGTAAGAGAGATACCATTGCTCCAATCCTTGAGGATGAGCATACAAGAATCTACGGCTGTAGTACGAGTAGTTGGTACGTCGGTAAAATAGTAAACGGTCTTGTCGATACTTGTGTAAGCATTCAAATTCTTACCATACTCCACACCAATGCTCTGAAGATAGTTCTGAAGGCTATTGCCCTGGAAATGCTCAGAACCATTGAAAGCCAAGTGCTCCAAGAGGTGAGCCAAACCACGCTGGTCGTCGTTCTCATTAATAGAACCAACCTTCTGTGCAATGTAGAAACTTGCTACATGCTCAGGGAAATTGTTGTGACGAATGTAGTAGGTAAGGCCGTTGTCAAGGTGACCGATTCTCACATCCTTGTCAACAGGAACCTGAGGCATCTGCTGTGCCACCATTGAGCCTGTAGCCAGCAGCATCACTGCCGCTACAAAAAACTGCTTTAATCTCATGTTTTATTATAATGTTAGAATTATTACTTACATTTTATTATTTAATCTATACACATACATATTATAGAAAATGGATATTTTCTGAATATACATTTATAGTATAAAACGAAATCCCCACGCCTTTGGGTAGCTTTCAGAATGCAAAAATAACATAATTAAAGGGAGAAAACAAATATTTTGTAGTTTTTTTCACTCTTTATCCCTCATTTTCACGCTTTTATCGCTATTTTCATACTTTAGCCTGGAAAATCATGCACTAATTCAATGAATCGGAAGTCCTTTATCCATGCACCTGAAAGCTCTTCATCCAAGAACCGCGGAAAAGGCGTATGAGGAAGAGAACTCCACGGAAAGTAAGTTCCGTAGCCATCGCAATCCACACACCTTCCAATCCGTAGCTTTTGGATAAGGCGTAGGCAAGAGTGAGTCGCACGAGCCACATGGTACCGAGATTGATAGCAGCAGGCTTGAATGTATCACCTGCTCCCACACAGACACAATAGGTCACAATGCTCGCAGCAAAGAACGGTTCGGCAAATGCTTCGATGCGCAGACAGATAGTACCCAACTGTCGGATGGCCTCCACAGGAGAAAGCACTCCTATCATTTCTGGCGCAAAGACATACATGATGACTCCCATCAATGCCATCACCAACATACCAAGGCCAACGGTCATATAAGCAAAGTTCCTGCACAGGTCTATGCGCCCCGCCCCATGAGTCTGTCCTACCAGAGTAGTAGCAGCATCACCGATACCATAACCAGGCATATAGCAAAGACTTTCTGCAGTAATCGCAAAAGAATGGGCAGCAATGGCTATGTTGCCCAATGGTGCCACAATCATGGTGCTCACAATCTGTGCTCCACTCATCAGAATATTCTGTATGGCGATAGGGATGCTGATCTTGCAGGCTCTCTGCACATATTCCTTCACCCAATGAAAACGCACATGGTCCTGACGGAGATTAAGCATCCGGTTCTTACAAGCCGACAGATAGAGATTGGGTAGTGAAATACAGATATATGCCAAGGCTGTACCCATAGCTGCACCCACAACCCCGAGTTTGCAGATATAAATGAAAATATAATTGAAAATTACATCACAAATACACACCAGTATAGCCATCACGCTCGGCGTATGCATATTACCTGCCGACTTGAGCATCATCTCGGAAGTATGATAAAGATACACGAAGGGAAGCACTAAGGAATATATCAGGAAATAACCAGAAGATGCTGAAGCGATATCAGCACCACCACCCAACCAGTATGGAAGATGTGAATGTATTCCCACTCCTATGAGCGAGAGGAACACACTGAAAGCCAGTCCACAAATCAAGGCATGGCGAAAGACCTGACGCGCCTTCACAAAATCATTGGCTCCGATAAAATGAGCTACCTGCACTGAGAATCCTGTGGCAGCCGCACTCAGCAAACTGCCAACCAACCATGTGGTAGATTCTATCAGACCGATACTGGCTGAAGCCTCAGCACCCAGATGACCAACCATAGAGGCATCAATAAAAAACATCAGGACGGTGGAAATCTGTGCCAACATAGACGGGATACTCAATCCCACAATCAGATTGAGTTTCTCGCTACGTGCCATCGTTCTACCCGAACGAATCGACTCCATCAGATATTCTGTTTTCTTACTATATAGCATATTTCTTATTTATATTTTCTATCTATTCTTTTATTGTTTTACGTCAAAACAAAATACACGGAAAATGGCGACTCCATGTTGAGGAACCGCCATTTCTTATTAACATAAATAATTATTACCTTCAATCAATATTCCTAAAATACATACTTTCACCTTTATGAAAACTAACCTAACCTATTTGTCGTCCTTGAATAAACAATCTTTATTTACCTTTTCTTCTAATACCTGTCGTCCTTGAATTACAATCTTAATAACCTACCTTTTAAAAAACCAAACCTAGAACAATTTATTACCTAACTAAAAACCTAAAACTTATATTTCTGATGCAAAGGTACTACATTTCTTGGAACCCACAATATTTTTATGAATAAATTTGCAGCTTTCTAACATTTTTTTGATATACGTCAAAGGATTGTGTACGAACACAAACACTAATTTAACCTTCGCAACACATTTTTAGAATTGAAAATAGAAATGAAAATCATGGAATCATAAAGGAGGAAAAAGAGGGGGAAAAAAAGAAAGCCTTGAAAGTATCACTACTCCCAAGGCTAAAATTTCATCATATCTTTCAGCAGTCATTATATGACAGTACATAATGACATATAAAGCATATTACTGCCTGATATTATTCTTCTGTTATCCAGCTACCTTTACCTCGCTTATAGGCAGTCAATGCCATTTCGAAGCGAAGCATAGAATAAGCAGGAACAGTTGAGTTTGCACTGCTACCATAAGCGAGATTAGCAGGAATGAATACCTGCCAGTGGTCTCCGACATGCATGCCCAAAAGGGCTGTGGTGAAACCATCTATCCAACCATAATTAATAGTCGTCTTTGTTGGCTTAGCCGTTTCCGGACTATACGCATCAGCAACAAAAGTCTGGTCAAAAACATAACCGTTAGCATAAGAATCGGATGGAATCAATCTACCACGATAACTCAATTGGATAGAGTCGGTATAGAGCAGATTAGCATCGCTATTACCCTCCTTCAGTATATGCACCACGATATAATCATCGTCATTATACTTTAGGGTAGAAGCAGCACCTTGTCCTTCCGTAGTGGATGTCTGGTTCTGAAGTGTCCAGCTACGTATCACCTTCCACTCCGAACTTCCATTGGCAATCTGCTGTCGGGCTTTAGCTAATGTATCAGCAAAAGCCTTATCATTACGCTCCTGCCAATTTCTAAACTCAGAATTCGACTCGTCCTCATTCGTCTCACTGCATGATGACAGTACGAAAACCGTCATCAGCAGAAAGAACAAATATTTAATATTCTTAAAGTTCATCTAAATCTTTTGTTTTGCTATATCATATACCTTATTATATATATATGTATATCACTCAGACTACACAAATCATACAGGTATATCCCGAAATACTGGGGCAATTAGAAATTCTTGATTTCCTTGCCAAGCTTTTTCAATACGCTTGTGATGCTCACACGCTCCTCGATGATACTGCGCAAGTCGCTGATAGCAACACGCTCCTGCTCCATAGTATCACGATAACGGAGAGTTACCTTATGATCATTTGGAGTCTCGTGGTCAACTGTGATACAGAATGGAGTACCAATAGCATCCTGACGACGATAACGCTTACCGATAGAATCCTTAGGATCGCCATAGTGAGTATTAAAGTGGAACTTCAACTCATCTACAATCTCGTGAGCCAACTCAGGGAGACCATACTTCTTATCCAATGGGAATACGGCGCACTTCACTGGAGCCAAAGCCTCAGGCAAACGCAATACAACACGTGTCTCACCATTCTCCAACTTCTCCTCGCAGTAAGAGTGGCACATTACGCTGAGGAACATACGGTCAACACCGATAGAAGTCTCTACATCGTAAGGCACATAGCTCTCGTTCTTTTCAGGATCGAAGTACTTGATAGAACGGCCGCTGAACTTCTCATGCTGAGAAAGGTCGAAATCGGTACGGCTATGAATACCCTCTACCTCCTTGAAGCCGAAAGGCATCTTAAACTCGATATCTGTAGCAGCGTTAGCATAGTGAGCCAACTTCTCATGGTCGTGGTAACGATAGTTCTCATTACCCATGCCGAGAGCCTCGTGCCATGCCAGACGAACCTTCTTCCAATACTCAAACCACTTCATTTCTGTACCTGGCTGGCAGAAGAACTGCATCTCCATCTGCTCGAACTCACGCATACGGAATACAAACTGACGGGCAACAACCTCATTACGGAAAGCCTTACCAATCTGGCAGATACCGAATGGCAACTTCATACGACCAGTCTTCTGAACACTCAAGTAATCTACGAAGATACCCTGAGCAGTCTCAGGACGGAGATAAACCTTGCTGGTAGCATCGCTGGCAGCACCCATCTGAGTAGAGAACATCAGATTGAACTGGCGAACATCAGTCCAGTTCTTAGTACCGCTGATAGGGCAAACGATACCCTCATCCTCGATAATCTGCTTCAGCATCTCCAGGTTAGGACCCTGCATAGCCTCAGTATAGCGGGCATGGAGATCATCATACTTCTTCTGGTTTTCGAGAACACGAGGATTGGTAGCACGGAACTGAGCCTCATCAAAGCTGTCGCCGAAACGCTTCTTTGCCTTAGCAATCTCCTTAGCAATCTTCTCTTCGTATTTAGCCATGTGATCCTCGATGAGCACATCAGCACGATAACGCTTCTTAGAGTCGCGGTTATCAATCAATGGGTCATTGAAAGCATCTACGTGTCCGGAAGCCTTCCAAACAGTAGGGTGCATGAAGATAGAAGCATCAAGACCAACAATGTTCTCGTGCAGCAATACCATGCTCTGCCACCAATACTGCTTGATATTATTTTTCAGCTCAACACCATTCTGTCCATAATCATAAACAGCTGCCAAGCCATCATAAATTTCACTACTTGGGAATACAAAGCCATATTCTTTGCAATGGCTTACGATTTTCTTAAAAACATCTTCCTGTGCCATGATAAAAACTTATTTTTTTCAAATTTTCGGCAAAGATACGCTTTTTTCTCGAATTTTTGTTGTATTTTTGCCATAAATTATCAAAATAAGTATTAAAAGCTATCTATGAGCGACGAAATTAAAGATAAAGACGGAATAGAAGGTCAAAATCCTGACAACTTGCAAGATTCTCAAAATAACGACCTGCAGAACACCTCTAAAGACGATTTGGGGGATTCACAAAAGGACGACTTAGAGGATTCGTCAAAGGATGATTTGAAAAATCAGACCGAACAGCATTCCGATTATAAGCCGGTGAACCGATTCGACGCATCCGCTGTACACCATCTCAGCGGTATGTACCAGAACTGGTTCCTCGACTATGCCTCGTACGTAATTCTGGAGCGTGCCGTGCCTCACATCGAGGACGGATTGAAGCCTGTACAGCGACGCATTCTCCACTCCATGAAACGTATGGATGATGGCAGATACAACAAGGTGGCAAATATCGTGGGCCACACCATGCAGTTTCATCCTCACGGTGACGCCTCCATCGGTGATGCCCTGGTACAGATGGGACAGAAAGACCTGCTCATCGACACACAGGGTAACTGGGGAAACATTCTCACTGGCGACCGTGCGGCTGCACCCCGCTATATCGAGGCACGACTTTCCAAGTTTGCACTCGACGTAGTATTCAACCCGAAGACTACCGACTGGCAGCTCTCATACGACGGCCGCAATAAAGAGCCTATCACCCTGCCTGCCAAATTTCCTCTGCTCCTTGCACAAGGTGCAGAAGGTATCGCCGTAGGCTTGAGCAGCAAGGTGCTGCCCCACAACTTCAATGATCTCTGCGATGCAGCCATTCACTATCTGAAGGGCGAACCATTCACGCTTTATCCTGATTTCCCTACAGGTGGTGCCATTGATGTAAGCAAATACAATGATGGCCAGCGGGGCGGTGTGCTGAAAGTTCGTGCCAAGATAGACAAACTCGACAACAAGACTCTTATCATCAGCGAGATTCCATACAGTAAGACTACAGGAAGCCTCATCGAATCTATCACCAAGGCTGTAGAAAAAGGTAAAATCAAGGCCAGAAAGGTGGATGATGTGACTTCTGCCAACGTGGAGATTCTCGTCCATCTGACTCCTGGCACGTCGTCAGACAAGACGATGGATGCCCTCTATGCCTTCAGCGACTGCGAAATCAACATTTCACCCAACTGCTGCGTCATCGAGGACAACAAGCCAAAGTTCCTCACCGTCAGCGATGTGCTCAAGCATAGCGTAGATTGCACGATGGGACTGCTTCGCAAGGAACTCATGATCCGCAAGGGCGAATTGGAAGAACAGCTCTTCTTCTCCTCTCTGGAGCGCATTTTCATCGAGGAGCGCATCTACAAGGAGCGCAAGTTTGAGCAGAGTAAGAGTCAGGATGAGGTAGTGGCATTCATCGACTCAAAGTTGGAACCTTTCAAGGACAAGCTCTTTACTGCCGAGGTGGATGGCAAGGGAATGGTACAGTATGCTTTCCATCGCGAAATCACCCGGGAAGATATTCTCAAACTGCTCGAAATCAAGATGCAGCGTATTCTTAAATATAATAAGGATAAGGCGGATGATCTCCTGATGAAGATTAAGGCGGAACTGGCTGAGATAGAAAACGACCTTGCCCACATGACCGATGTGACCATCAACTGGTTTGAATACCTCAAAGGCAAATACGGCAAGTTACATCCTCGCAAAACCGAGATACGCAACTTCGACACTATCGAGGTGACCAAGGTGGTAGAAGCCAACCAGAAATTGTTTATCAACCGACAGGAAGGATTCGTAGGAACCGGACTCAAGAAGGATGAATTCGTATGCAACTGTTCCGACCTCGACGACATCATCGTCTTCTATAAAGACGGAAAATTTAAGGTCATAAAGGTGGCCGACAAGATATTCGTAGGAAAGAACATTCTCCACGTACAGGTATTCAAGAAAAACGACAAGCGCACCATCTACAACTGCGTTTATCGCGACGGAAAACAAGGTGATTATTTCATCAAGCGATTCAACGTGACGGCGATGACCCGCGACAAACTGTACGACATCACCCAGGGTACTCCTGGCAGCCGCATCATCTACTTCACCGCCAACCCTAATGGCGAAGCGGAAATCATCAAGGTAACTATGGAGCCAGACCTGTCGAAGAAACGACAGAGCATCTTCCTGGAGAAGGATTTCTCCGAAATACTCATCAAGGGACGTGCTGCCAAGGGAAATCTCCTGACCAAGCGTACCATCAAACGCATCGGACTGAAGAGTCACGGTCACAGCACCTTGGGAGGAAGAAAGGTTTGGTTTGACCCAGACGTAAACCGCATCAACTATGATGAGAACGGAAGATTCCTCGGTGAATTCAATGACGACGAAAGCATCCTGGTAGTACTCGACGATGGCGATTTCTACATCACCAACTTCGACCCGAACAACCACTACGAGGACAACATCCTCCGTCTGGAAAAATGGGACGAGCACAAGATCTGGACCGCCATTCTCTACGATGCCGACAATCAGGGCTATCCTTATATCAAGCGCTTCACGATGGATGCCATCAAGCGCCATCAGAACTTCATGGGTGAAAATCCTAACTGCAAGCTGATTTTGCTCACCGACACGGTTTATCCGAGAATCAAGGTTACCTATGGCGGCGTGGATGCAATCCGACCTGCCGAGGAAATCGATGCAGAACAGTTTATCGGTCAGAAGAGTTTCAAGGCAAAGGGCAAGCGTCTCACTACCTGGAAGATAGAAAGCATCGAAGAACTGGAGCCAACGAGATTCCCTGAACCAACTGGTGGGGAGGAAGAAGGTTCTGTAGATGATTCTTTTAAGGGTACTCAAAGTGGCGGGAACGATGGCAATTCTTCTGAAAACACCACTATGGAACTACGTGAGAATCTTGATCCTGATGCAGGCAAAAGTGAACAGCAGGTTATCGACGAGTTGACAGGACAGACAAGCCTTTTCGATGACAAAAGATTCACAGAAGAGAATGAGAAAGATAAAGACTGGTTGAAAAAACAATAGAATGAATTGTTGAAGAACAAAGAAAAAAGTAGTCGTGCTATCAAGCTGCTGCTACTATAGAAAAAAATTAAAAGCCGCCCCTGAGGAATTTATTTTTCCTTTTTGAGGCGGCTTTTTGTATAAAAGGTTTACATAATTTAAGCTCCCTGTTACTGAGGACTTTACTCTACAGTAATCTGAACTCTGCGACACTTTATGTCTGGGCAGCCATTGCTGTCTCCCACTGCTTTCTCCAACTTGATGGAGAAGTCCTCTATGCCTTTCTTCTTGAGATAATCTACGACATTGTTCAGACGCCCCTCACTGAGCTTGAAGTTCTTGGAAGAAGGACCATCTGATGATGCTTCACCGATGATGGTCAACTTATAGTTCTTCTGCTCCTTCAGAGAAGCAATGAAATCATTTAGGCGAATGCGTTCCTGCTCGATAATTTTAGTCTTGTTGACTGGGAAATAGACATCATGACCATTTACCTTCGCATTAGCATTTTGGCAATCCTCCACCAATGCCTTCAAGTCGGCATTCTCCTGTTGGCTCTTGCGCAACTTGCTTTGCAAACCGTCATTCTCCCGTTGCTTATCCTGCAGTTGTCGCTCGTAAGCGTCCTTCATCTCCTGCTGTTCAGCAAGCGTGTTGTAATAGAGTGCCTTGTTGGTTGGCATACGTTTGCCCACAAAGTTGTAGCGAAGAACCAATCCACCACTAACTATGCCCTTAGGCGTGAGGTCGTTGTCGAGAGGTAAGTACTTGTACTGTCCTATTAAACCGATGGTCCAACGAGGCGTGATGTCGTACTCGAAGCTCAGGGAAACCGGGATGTACAAAGCATTCACCTGCTTTTTCTCCACATCTGAGGTCAGGTAGTCGTGGCTATAGACATTATAATATCCCTCGCCCTTCGCTACTGCTAACTCCCTATAGGAAGTAGTGGCAGAGAATCGGTTCCAGCCATGTAGGTAACCCGCTCCCACTCCTAACCACAAGTTGAACTTCTGTGCCTTGCGATTGTGCCAAAACTCCATGATATTGAAATCGAAGTTGAGGTCGGCCATCGCATAGTGCATATTGTAGCGGTTCTGTATGCGGTCAATCTTTGTCTCCAATGGCGCAGGGTAAGTTTTGCCTGTAGAAGGGTCTGTAATCACAAAGTCATTCTTTGTGACAGTAGAGGAAGCCACATGCTTGCCAGTAGCTTTTAGCATGGTGTATTCCAAGTTCAGGCCAATTCTCACCCATGGCTTGATGTTATACTTCAAGCCTACCGCTGCGTCGGGCGAAATAGGTCTTCTCGAATCCGAGACATCCGCTCCTCGCATACCATGATAGTAGCTTACACCCCCCTGTCCGTAGATGGACCAGGTGTGGGTTCGCACCGTATCATTGTAGGTCTGGGCTTGAAGTGTGGTAGCCGTCGCTATGACGGCCGCCACTATAGTTAAACGTTTCATTTTCATAATCTCCAAGCTTTAAGTTTCTACTCCGGCCAAGTATATTCTGGTATGCTGGTTACAGTCGCATTTGGCTCAAGATAAATGTTGCACTTCACAACAGAGGTGATAATGCCATTAGCGTATGTATAGAATCTATCTGTTACATCCTTAGCATAAGGACTCATTGCAAATTTTCCTGCAGAATCAATGTAATTTATCCTCACGATCTTTTTGTCAGAAGAAGTAAAACGATATGTTATATAAGGAATAACCTTAGTCACTCGTATTACCTGCTTGCCATTGGCCAAATCCATTGGTTGGAGAGTTCCAGCAGCTAATGTAGCAGGGCCATTTTCTATTTTTTCTCCCCAAATCATGGTGGATACATTCTCCAATTTATTATCACGTATAGCGTATGCGGCAGAATAGGTAAGAGATGGTTCTTCTGCTACAGTCAGCATATTGGCAATGACATTATGGAGATTACTATGATAGATTACATCCCACAAACGTGGATCTACATAGATGGAAGAGTTGTCGTCTGGATTCTTATAGATACCATTGTCAGCCAGCATCTTTTTCAAGAGGTCAATCTGCGTCTTGGCGTTTGCGTCCTGCTTATTCTCCAGTGACTTGATGGCATCTTCGATAGCAGTCTTCAATTTACCATTGGAAGCAACCACGGAAGCAGTACCATCTGTTATAGCCTTGTTGAGGTCTGCGGTTTGCTTTGTGATAGCATCTACGACACCAACAATCTTCAGACCGATTTGTTTGGTATTGTCGCTGATGGCATCCTTGATAGCACCACCTTGGGTTGTAATGGCCGTGCTGATAACATTGCCGTTCTTGTCGATAGCAGTAGCAACTACTTTGCCGTTCTTGTCGATAGCGGTAACGATATCGCCTCCCTGCTTATCTACAGCGTCCTTCAGGCTCTTGAGATTATTCTTCATGCTGCCTTCCATATTGACGATAGCAGTCGTGTTGTCGGCAAGTTTGACAGACAATTCACCAGACATCTTATTGATGCTATTCCCCACCGTCTTGAAGCCAGATACTAAGTTCTTGTTGAGATCCTTCAAGGTGGTGTTCAGTGTCTTCAACTGAGCATTTGCGTTTTGCAACTCAGTGTTGGTACCTTTCAACTGGATGTTGATGGCAGTTAAGCCAAACAAGAGCGTCCTGCCGATCCTCCTTTCCTCTGCTGTCACCTTTGCCAAACCACTTGAGATGGCGGTGTTGATAGCATCCAACTTAGATTCCAACAAAGCATTCTGACTCGCAAGAGTTGCATTCAATGTATTGATGCTACCTACAATCTCTGTTGCTATCAGTTTACCAGACTTCGTGATAGTCATGCGCAGCAACTTACCTTGCTTCTTGATAGCTTCTGTTTGTGTACCGATGGCATCAGTTTGTGTACCGATGGCTGTGACAATCTTGTTGCCCTTGTCGTCCACGGTCTCGTTCAATTTGTTGAAGCCATTCAAAATAGTCGTATTGAGAGTACCCAAACTTGCTTGTGTATTTGTATCTAAGGTCTTGATGGCACCTGTGTTCTTGTCAATCTCCACCTTGATATCTGCCAAACCTGTAGAAAGAGCTGTGGTGAGTGCTTCAAATCGGCTACTCAAAGATGCAGTTTGGTCGTTGATAGCCTTGGCGAGCTTGTCAGTTTGAGTCACGATTGTTGCACTGAGAAGTTTCTGCTGCTTGTCAAGTTCCAGACGGAGCAAGTTGCCGTTCTTGTCCAATGCTGTGATGATATTACCACCTGTGGTAGAAATCTCTGTCTTGATAGCCTGGAATCCAGAAATCAAAGTTCCGTCAATCTTACCCAAGGACATGTTGATACCGTTGAGGCTTACCTGTGTATTCGTGTCGAGCAACGTGATGGCACCTGTGTTCTTATCTACGCTGACCACTACATTCTTCAGACCAGTCTCCACTACGGTACTCAAGGCTTTAATGCGCTTGTCCAAAGTGCTGGTTTGGTCATTGATGGCAGCGATGAGTTTGGTTGTCTGACCTACGATGGTGGCACTGAGAGCCTCCTGCTGCTTGCCCAATTCAACACGGAGCAAGTTGCCGTTGTTGTCCAATGCGTAGATGACATCATTGCCTGTCGTAGAAATCTGCTCTTTGAGCAACTTAAAGCCATCTGTTAACGAACCGTTAATCTTTTCAAGGCTTGCGTTTGTATTCTTATCCAACAAGGTGATGGCGCCTGTATTCTTATCTACGCTGACCTTCACATCGGTAAAGCCAGCCTTCAAGGAAGCGTCCAAGATGGCGAAGCGCTCCTCCAACGACTTCGTCTGGTCGTTGATGGCCTTCACGATGGCATCCGTTGAGTTCAACAAAGAGGTAGAGAGCAACTTGCCAGTCTCGTCAATCTGGAGACGCAGCAACTCGCCATTGTTGTTCATGGCAACGACAATGCTCTTGCCCTGTTCGTCAATTTTGCCAGAAAGAGTAGTGAATCCATTGAATATGGAGGTGTTCACGTCCTTCAATCCTTGCTCTGTCTTCTCGCTGAGTACCTTGATGGCACCCGTGTTGGAGTCAATAGCAAGTTTGATATCTACCATATTGCCTTTCAGCAGCTGATTAAGGGCATCAAAACGCTCTTGTAAAGTTTTGTTTAGGTTGTTCACTGCATCGACCAACGCTGAATAGTCGTTGATGAATGTGTTTCCACCATAGTCCACATTAGGTTCTAAAACCTCCGTACATGCCGACAGACTTAAGGCTGCGACAAATAGCATTGGATAAATTTTCTTTTTCATACTTTTATAGGTTTAAAGCTTCTTCATTTACTTATACATTATTATAAATATAAATAACTAACAATTACATCCACTCAATATAAAGCAATCAGAAGCAAAGTTAATAATGGTACTTTTTTGTTTATGACCTTGTCGTGTTTATTGATGACCTTTGTCGTGTCATAGTCAACGATTGCAAATTTATGAAAATAATCTCAAAGTGCGGTGAACGTCAGATTTTTCTCGTGAACATCAGTTTTTCCACGTGAACGTGCGTAATATTACACATCTTTTAACTAAATCCACCTCACATTCACAGTCAAAGTTCATCGAAATGTAGATATAGGTGGAATTTTTGGTGGCGAGAAGTGGCAAAACAAACACACAAAAAAGGCGCGGCAAACACCACACCTTTTATAAAAAACATAGTTTGTCAAATATCTTTTAAGAAAAATATTCTTCTATCAAGCTATAGTCAAAACCCTCCAAACGCTTGCGAGCGTTAGAAAGTGCCCAACGGTTCTTGAATCCACACATCTCTGCAGCCATGTCCTGACTCAGGTTTGAGTTGGATGTCTCCATCAATCTCTCATAATGCCGAACACGAAAGGCATTTACCAACTTATAAAACCCCACCTGGGTAATGAAAGTGCCTGCCAGAGTATGTTTCATCAAGGTGACATCGCGGATGACGTCCACTCGTTTCAGACTTGGCTCTAAGTAGCGACGGCTCACGATGGTAAGTACCTCTTTCTTTACAGCTTCCCAATCCTTCTCTGCCATCTGCTTTAGCAGGGCTTCCTTGTCGATGCGCCCCCCCACATCTAAAACTACATTTTGACAAGAACTTACTTTTTCGTTTGTTTCGGACGAGGTAGAATTTGCAGTTTTAAAATCCTCGTTTCGCTGCATTATGTTATCAAGGCATTTCTTTTCCATGCATTCCAATTCCTCTTTCACCAAAGGAGAGCGCATGGCTTTGTTGGGATGAAGAATCTGGCAAAGAAAAAACACCATGAACACAGCCATGAGGATATTTACCCCCATATAGACCTCGCGACTTTCCGAAAGAAAGACTATCCACATGATAGTAAAACCTATGAGTGGAAGCCTAAATACTTTCTTGGCAAAAGCATAAGGAAAGTCATCTTCATTGGAATAATTCTGTATGTTGAAATTATCCAATTTACGACTTAACCACCAACATTCTCTCATAAAGCCGTAGGAGAGTAAAAGGCTTATGCCGCCCAATCCATATTCCCATTCCTTTTGATAGGGGGTAAAGACATCTCCATTACGAAATGTTACAAAGAAAAACATCACAATCAAAAGAAGAAAGGGCAAGATGAAGAGTAGGTTGTAGAGGGCTTTCTTATTCAAGTCTTGTATATTGCATATAGTGTTCATTCGAAAATATCGGAAGAACAAAACTGCAAAGCAGATAGGGTAAAAGATGATTCCGAAACTTCGTGCGAAAAACCAAGCGTCAGGATCTGATGGGCATAGCACATATGGAAACTGTAAGACTACAGCTCCATAAAAGAAGGTTACTTGGCGGCGTGCAGGGTAGAAGTAGTCGCCTTGTTCACTATAAGGATGGCACATGTGGCGCCATCTGATGATGGCACCGAACACACCTGATAAAATATAAGTGAAGCAAGCCAAGGAATAGTAAATCTCCGGGCTTGCAAAACAAGTAGATAGTTCCATATGTTATAATCTCTCCTATTTCTATCTAATGATTTTCTTGTCGTCTCTTTGCATTGGATAAGAGTCCAGCTTTTTCATGCAATATGCCTTAAAATCATTCCAATGATAATAAGGAGCCACATCACTCTTGATAGGCAAGGTAGCCTCATCCTCATTCAGAAGGACCTTCACCAAGATATCATTCGGCTTCTTCTGATTGCGATAGAAGACAAACTGCAGGTTGGTTGCCATCGGAGTAATCTTATAATCAAACCACATTTTGGCAATATTCTCAGGATCCTTGATAAGCGCACCATAACCATTCAGGTTGAGCAGACAGGTAAGCGGAGTCACCATCGTATCATGACCATATCTCAGCGTAGCACCCGGATGCTGGAGAGCGATGCAACTGTCAGCCTTCTCGATGATATTTCTCAAGAGATTGCGCTGAGAATAAGGCTGTTCGGCACCAGTATAAGGAGAATATCCGTATGACATCTGCCACCAGGAATTGCTTACCACCCAATCCTGATAGATTTCCTCCTCATTGAAGAGGTCGTAGAGAGAAACCTTGCCACGCAGTTCAGTGCCCTGGATAGCCCCAGCCATCTCAAAGAGTTTCCAGTTGAGGTCGCGCGGATTGATATTCTGCTTCACCCAGTACGGATCGTTGAAGAGTTCCTTCATCACGCGGTCATAGCAGTCGTGCTTCTTGGTAAATTCCTCCTGCACCGTCTTTCTTCCGATACAATTCTTCAAACTGTCCAATCGCTTATCCGACAGGTTCATATAATACATATCGTGATAACTGGCATCATGGAAAATATGGAGTTGAGGATTCATGCGAAGCATCTGCTGCAGACCGTTTTCCATTGAGAGAATACATCGGATAACAACGGTACTTCTCGCCTCGATATTGGTTTTACCTGCAAAAATCTCCGGGAATCGCTCCATCATTCTCTTGGTAATTCCCTGATGCTGGATAGCTCCGAGCGGCGTCAGTTCGCCATCCCTACCCTTAGCATCATCACGTATCAGTTTAACTTTTTCCAATGTTTCCTCACCCTTGGCAGTCAGTTTACCCTCCTGCTTCGCCTTGAGCAAAGAGAAGTAAGGCACATCGTAGGCCTTATTTCCTATCATATAGCGTGAGCCATGGCGACCATAGTGACTCAGATAGAATGGTTTGTATCCCTTAGGAGCAGGAGTAAGTTGCTTCTGAGGACCACGATAAGCCACGTAGTTACTTGCAGAGAGCGTAATATCCCTCTTGAAATCCTCCTGTGGAGTCTGCGCCAAGGCACTGTTTCCTGCCAGCAATACCGCAGCAAACAGCAATACTTTTTTCATTTCGTTTTTCATTCTTTATCTGTATATTTTTAGTTAGTATGCTAATGATTTCAGGCATTTAGCCCAACATCAATTTCTTTAGAGAACATGAGTGCCGAATTCAGCCGCATCGGTTAAAAGACTTACATCTTCTTCTCAGCCTGCAAAAATAGTAAAAATTCAGCAAAAAAGCAAGTAACTTCAAAGTTTTTTATATTTTTCTTCTTTTAATTGAAATATAAGTTGTATCTTTGCAGCCACAAATGCGCTTGTGGCGAAATTGGTAGACGCGCTAGACTTAGGATCTAGTGGTTCAGGCCGTGTAGGTTCGAGTCCTATCAGGCGCACTGAAGAAAATCCTAACTGCTTATTATTAAGCAGTTAGGATTTTTTATTTCTAGAAATTGCCAACATTTTGCCAACATAATTTCAAACTAAATTGAATCGGCTGGCAAGAACAACTCTCCTTTTACATACTTTCACACCATTTCTTGCGATTACACACACCACTTTAGTTTATCCCCATACATAGAGTTTTTCGCCCAAAACTGAAAAAATCACAAAGAAAATACATTTTCCTCCTGAATATATACCCTATTTTCAAAGAAAAATGCTATTTTTGTAGCTGTTTTAATATAAATGTGTCCTAAGACAATGCCTTACTTTTTAAGTAGGCTCATTTAGGAACAATAAAGAAGGAGACAATGAAAAAATATATAGAGATATTCAACAAGCTTTGGGAACACTCAGAGAATGAGGTTGTCGAGTTTAAGAAAGCAGAGACCAACTTTGATATCGATGAGTTGGGCAAATACTTCTCCGCTCTTAGCAATGAAGCAAACTTACGTGACCATGAGTTTGCTTGGATAGTCTTCGGTGTTTGGGACAAGAAACATCAAATTATCGGTACAACATTCAAGGATGGTGAAGTTGCACTCAACCGTTTGAAGCAAGATATGTCTCAACATACCACAGACAACCTCATCTTTAGGGATATTGTACCTATTGAGGTTGAAGGTAAGCGTGTTTTGCTTTTCCAAGTTCCTGCATCACCACGCAATATCGTGATGCACTGGAAAGGTGTGGCTTATGGTCGTGATGGCGAAAGTCTGAAACCACTGAACCAGGCAAAACAAGATACTATCCGCCAACAGCCACCCATACCCGATTGGACAGCTCAACTTGTACCGAATGCTACTATTAGCGACTTGGATGAGCTGGCTGTGGCTACAGCAAAAGTCATGTTCAAAAAAGTACACTCTTCAAGTATCCCAGCCGAAGAAATAGATGCATGGAGTACAGAGGAGTTCTTGGCAAATAGTATGATGATGCGAGAAGGGAAGCTCACTCGTGCAGCCATTCTACTATTGGGAAAACCCCTTTCTATTCAAAAGATTCATCCTGCCGTAGCACAAATCACTTGGACATGGGAAGATGAAGAAGGCATCGTACAAGATTATGAGCATTTTACAATACCTTTCATCTTGACCGTAGATAAGGTATTGAGCAAAATACGTAACAAGACTATGCGTGAGTTGCCAGGTGGAACCCTGTTCCCTGACACCATGAAACAGTATGATGAATACACCATACGAGAGGCCTTACATAACGCCATCGCTCATCAGGATTACACCTTACAGCAGCGAATTGTTTTTGTAGAAGGTCCTAGTACCTTATATTATGGCAATGGTGGCAGTTTCATTCCAGGAACAATAGAAAATGCCCTGGAGCATAAAGGTCCTCAATTTCATTATCGTAACGATTGTTTTTGCAAGGGCATGGTCAATTTCAATATGATTGATACAGTAGGACGTGGTATCAAAAAGATCTACACTGAGCAACGTAATCGTTTCTTCCCTATGCCAGATTACGACATCGACAATGAACATCGTACTGTTGGGGTAACCATCTATGGCAAAATGATCGATGAGAAATATACCAATCTCTTAAAAGCAAACAACTCTTTGTCTCTAAAAGAGTGTCTTTGGTTAGACGCAGTACAGAAGCATCACCCTATCACTAAAGAAGCTGCCAAGCATCTTTATGACAAAGGTTTGATAGAAGGCCGTGCTCCACATTATACCATATCATTAAAAGTAGCCAAACTGACAAACCAGATTGGTCACTACACAAAAGAGAAAGGACTTGCAGAAAATAGTATCCAAAAGCTATTATTACAATTGGCACATAATGCTGGAAAAATGGGATTTTGGCGCAGAGATGCATTCGAAAGTCTTCAGCATGTTTTTCCTGCAAATAATAGCCATGATGAAAAATTACGAAGAATAGGTCGCCTACTAATTAATATGGCAAAAGATGGCCTGCTAACAAAATCACCCAATGGTAAAAAATGGATTATAAGCCAAAAAGGTGAAGAAGAATTTGGAGCATAAGAGCTATCATATTTCAATCGTTATTGCGGTCGTTTGCGGTCGTTTTTGTGGTCGTTTGCGGTCGTTCGCAGTCGTTTTTGCGGTCGTTTGCGGTCGTTCGCGGTCGTTTTTGTGGTCGTTTGCGGTCGTTTTTGTGGTCGTTTGCGGTCGTTTGCGGTTATATACAAATTCTTATGCAATTAAACAGACACACAAATCTGAAGAGAAGAGAGGACCGCAAAAACAGCACTAGCAAATACCAAACAAAAGCAGTGCTATAGGAGTACCGGTTCATGCGCCATGATGGTATAGATTGCCGATACTATTTAATAATAGGATATCCAAACAAGGGAAAAATGTGAGCAATTTACGTTACTCAACTTCTTCTCCCGTTCGCAAATTAAGAATAACTACTGTTTCTTTTAAATATTCTTGACCGACTTTTCTTTTATTAGCTTACCCATCTCGCTTTTCAGTTCTCGAGTTGTCTTTCACGTCTTTCTTCTTTGGATAAAGTCGTTATTGTCAGGTCGAGTTTCAACATAGCTTTAATTGTGAGAATTATTTTGTGTTTGCCTTTCGTTGAGTTAGGAACAGAAACCCAGAAATCAGCGTACGCAGAACATGTTCCGTATGATAGGCTATGGCGAGAACCTTGGCTCGGGTTTCCCACTCATTCTAAACGCATGGAATGAAAAGCATTGGATAAAGCCTGAGTTATTGGAACAGCCTGAACTTATGCAAGTTAAATTGACTCTGCATATTCAGAACAAGGTTGCATCTGGTTCATTGAGTGACCCAATAAATGACCCAATAAACTTAACAGAGAGACAGAAGTTGATTTTGCAGATGTTCTCAGAGGAAAAGAATCTAAGCAGAGAAAGGCTTTGTGAGAAAACTGGATTGTCGGATGCCACCGCAAAGCATGAAATAACATTTCTCAAAAAGAGAGAAGAAATGCTTCTCGCCCAGTTTCCTGATGGTTTGGGGGCTGACGGTTTCTCCAGGATGCTGTGCCTCGGCTGGAAGACAGAAAAGGCTAGCAAGAAGCAGGCATATCATAAATAACTTTTTTGCAGTCATCACGTTCCTCCTTATTTTGCTACGGGAATATAATGCGAATCCTTGATTTCACCAATCACGATGATACTGTGCAGGCTTCCGATGCATTCGATATTTCCCAGCGTGTTGAGCATGAAGTCCTGATAGGCTTTCATATCGCGGGCATATACCTTGATCTGGAAGTCATAATCGCCGGTGGTGTTGTAGCACTCCGTTATCTGGTCGATGGTCTGCACGGTATCCATGAATTGCTGAATCAGATCATGGGTGTGCTGCTTGAGCCGGATATTACAGAGCACGATTACGTTGTGTCCCATCTTGTGATGGTCTACGATGGCTCCATATCGCTGGATGTATCCCTCTCGTTCCAGCCGCTTCTGCCGTTCAAAGGTTGGAGAAGGAGAGAGGTTGACTCTTGCGGCAAGTTCCTTCACGGTGAGTCGGGAGTTCTGCTGCAACAACTTGAGTATCTTGATGTCGATTTCGTCGAGATTTTCTTCTGTAGCCATTGTTTCTTTATTTCTGCTTTTACCTGTTCCTGCAGAATAATATTCTGCTGATTTGCTTAATTCGCTGCAAAGATAGTATATTTTTCTGAATTACGGAGAATATTTGGAAGATAAAATTCTTCTTCTTACCTTTGCAACCGCAATTCCGGATGCAAAGAGCCGTTTATCATCAGATAATGGCAAATCAAGAGTCATTCATCATTTAAAAATATAGGGGATAAAACAATGAGTAACGTAAGAAATATACATTTTGAGGCAGTGGGCAGCTATTTGCGCCCTGCAGAGTTGAAGGAAGCAAGAGCTAAGTTTGCAGATGGACAGATTTCTGCCACCGACCTCCGCGCCGTAGAAGACCGTCTGATTACAGAGGTTATCAGGCAGCAGAAGGCGCATCGCCTGCCTTATATCACCGATGGCGAATTCCGCCGCAGCTATTGGCATCTCGACTTTATGTGGGGATTCAATGGCGTGGAGCATATCGAACTGGAGCATGGCTACCAGTTTCATGGCGAGGAGACAACCAAGGGTTCTATCCAACTGACCGGCAAGATTACCGGCGAGAATCATCCTTTTATCAAGGATTTCCTGTTTGTAAAGCAGTTTGAGGAGTTGGATGCCAAGGGCGAGTATATCTTCGAGGCAAAGCAGACGGTTCCTGCTCCTGCACAGTTTCTTGCCGAACTGTTTCGTGGCAAGAATGCCGAGAATACCCGCAAGTTCTATCCTAACACCACCCAGCTGATAGAGGATATTGCCCAGGCCTATCGCACCTTCTTCCAGGAAATTTATGCAGCCGGTTGCCGCACCGTTCAGTTAGATGACTGTACCTGGGGAATGATTGTGGATAGTGATTACTGGAAGGCTAAGGTGGGTACAGGGTTTACCCTAGAGCAGGAAGCCCTGCAGTATCTGAAGGTGAACAACCTTGCCATCGAGGGCAAACCTGAGGGGTTGACCATCAACACCCACGTATGCCGTGGCAATTATCATTCCTGCTATGCTACCAAGGGTGCCTACGATGCCGTGGCTCCTTATCTTTTTGCTCATGAGGATGTGGATACCTTCTATCTGGAGTATGACGATGAGCGTTCGGGCGGTTTCGAGCCTTTGAAATATGTGGCAGATGGCAAGAAGGTGGTTCTGGGTTTGGTAACCTCAAAATCTCCGGTGTTGGAGGATAAGGATACGGTTATCGCCAGAATCCACGAAGCTGCCAAGTATATTCCTCTCGATCGTCTCAGTCTCAGTCCTCAATGCGGCTTCGCCTCTTGCGAAATCGGTAATAAACTGACCGATGCTGAGCAATGGGCAAAGATAGATTTGGTTAGAGAGATTTCCGAGGAAGTTTGGAGCTCTTCTTTCGCCGATGCAGAATAATATAGCCAAAGCAAAACCAGCGTAATCAGCAAACCGGAGAGGAAGACGAAAAGGTCGGAAAGAGGACCTAATAATGGAGAATAGCATCTGCCCACGTGAAGCTCTAAAGCCACATTCCAAAGCGACATGGGGATGGCTGAAAGAACTTCAGGGGTAGAGGTTGCATTCCCGAAACTCGCCCCTTTGCTATACCCTTTGGCAAGTTCTCAATAGAAGCGCAAGTATAAACTATAAGAAAGCGCTTTATTAAGGTCTAATGATGCGCTTCCTTAGGTGCTAATGATGCGCATCGTTAGGTGCTAATGATGCGCATCGTTAGGTGCTAATAAAGCGCATCGTTAGGTCTTGCAGATTTCACACAAGTTATATCATTGAAAATCAGCTAATTACATTCCATTTCAAGACGGCGATTTTCCGTCTGCAACATCAAAATTAACCCATATTGTCATGAGTTGTTACGTTAATACTGTGAGTCAACGTATATTATTAATAAAGTTTAAAGTGGTCAACTATATTTTTTATAGTTTCTATCAGAATAATGCAATAGGCTTCAACTGCTTACGAAGCCGCTTTCATTGCTCTACGAAATAGGCTTCATTGACTATCGAAGCCCATTTCATATTTCAAGGCTTTTCTATTCAAAGTTTTCAATAGGGGTGCTGAGTAGTTACTAAAGGCTGCTGCAATGTGGGCTAAGAGAAAAAGGGAATGACATTACATCATTCCCTCAAGTTTTTCCTGTGCCTCGCGCATATCCTCCTCAAATCTGGTATGATCGAGCAAGAACTCTTTCCTACCGCCAGCAAGCAACTGAAACAATGCCGGATTCATTCCCTCCACATACTGAGCAATTGCGTATTCGATATCATCCCGCTGCGTAGGGTTGTTGGAAAATTCATATACACGAAGTTTCTGGTGAATAAAGCAATAAGCCGACTCGATACAGTCACGTCCGATCTCAGCCATTTCCTGCTTATCATCTATAAGAGATTTGTCCATATTACAATTTATTATACGATCCGATGACTTCACCTCTATCGGACATAGTTTGTTGCCCCATAAAAAGAGGAAAATTTCATAGATTTGAGTCTCTTACCAAAATCTTTTGGACGAAATTATAGTCCCATACCAAAATCTTTTTAGCGAAATTATAGTCTCATACCAAAATCTTTTGGATGAAATTATAGTCTCTTACCAAAATCTTTTGGGCGAAATTATAGTCCCATACCAAAATCTTTGGCAGATTTCCTCATTATTTGACATTCTTCATTGAGAGTCCGATGCGCTTGCGCTTCAAATCCACCTCAGCCACACGAACCATCACATGCTCATGGAGTTTCACTACCTCTGAAGGATCGCTGATGTAGCGGTTTGCCATCTGAGAAACATGAACCAGACCATCATTGTGAACACCTATATCCACAAAGGCACCAAACTTGGTGATGTTGGTCACGATGCCTGGCACAACCATGCCCTCCTGCAAATCCTCAATCGTCTTGATGGAAGCATCAAACTCAAATTTCTCCACCTCGCCACGAGGATCCAGTCCAGGCTTGTCCAACTCAGCCATGATATCAGTCAAGGTAGGCATGCCCACCTCCTTGCTCACATATTTCTTGATATCTATCTTCTTCTGCAGAGCCTTATCCTCTACGAGTTGCTTCACCGTCACGCCCTGATCTTTCGCCATCGTCTCTACCAGCGCATAGCGTTCTGGATGCACGGCACTATTATCAAGCGGATTCTTGGCACCAGGAATACGCAAGAAACCAGCACACTGCTCGTAAGCCGAAGGACCCAGACGAGGCACCTTCTTCAACTGGGCACGGGAAGCGAAAGCACCATTCTCCCTGCGATACTCCACGATGTTCTTGGCAAGCGTAGGACCCAGCCCACTCACATAGGTCAACAGATGCTGCGAAGCCGTATTCAGATTGACACCCACAGAGTTCACGCAGCTCATCACCACCGTATCCAGACTTTTCTTCAACTGACTCTGATCCACATCGTGCTGATACTGTCCCACACCGATGCTCTTAGGATCAATCTTCACCAGTTCCGCCAGAGGGTCCATCAGGCGACGGCCGATAGAAACCGCACCACGCACCGTCACATCCTCATCCGGGAATTCATCGCGGGCTATCTTGGAAGCCGAATAGATGGAAGCACCATCCTCGCTTACCACATAGATATCCACAGGATGATCGAAAGTGATTTCGTGCAGCCAGTCGCTCGTCTCACGGCTCGCCGTACCATTGCCCACAGCCATCGCCTCCACATGATACATCTTCACCATGCGCTGCAGAGCGGCAGTAGCCTCGCTGCGCTTGTTGCGAGGAGGATGAGGGAACACGATTTCGTGATGGATGAGATTGCCCTGTGCATCCAGACAGGCCGTCTTGCAACCATTGGCGAAACCAGGATCCACCGCCATCACTCTCTTCTGTCCGAGCGGAGCTGCCAAAAGCAACTGACGCAGGTTTTCAGCGAATACCAGAATAGCCTCCTCGTCAGCCTTCAACTTGCTTGATGCAGCAAACTCCGTTTCGATACTTGGTTTCAGCAGACGCTTGAAAGCATCATCTACAGCCTCGCCTACCAAGGTCTGGCATTCCCCATAACCATGTACGTAATGGCGCTTCAACTTATCCGTACACTGTTCATCATCAGCAGAGATGCTGACACGCAGAATACCGGCAGCTTCGCCACGGCGCATAGCCAACAGGCGATGAGAAGAGCAGCGCTTCAGAGGTTCCGAGAAGTCGAAATAATCAGAGAATCGCTGAGCATCTTCCTCGTCCTTCTTCTTAGCCACCACCTTGGAAGTGATGATGGCGCCACGTCTGAACTCCCCACGGATGGCATTGCGGCTTTCCTCGCTCTCGTTCACCATTTCAGCGATGATGTCCTTGGCGCCCTGAATAGCAGCATCAGCATCAGCCACCTTGTCACCCACATATTTCTTAGCCACCTGCATGATATTACGTTCACGCTGGAAGAGCAGAGTTTGTGCCAAAGGTTCCAATCCCGCCTCACGAGCAATCTGTGCACGGGTTCTGCGCTTCGGTTTGAAAGGCAGATAAATGTCTTCCAGTTCCGTAGCGTCCCAGCATTCCTCGATACGCTTCTTGAGTGCATCCGTCAGTTTTCCCTGTTCATCGATCGTCTTGAGAATGGTTTCCTTACGTTTCGCCATCTCCTTGAGTTTATCGTTAGCCTGGGCGATGGCTTCAATGTTCACCTCGTCCATATTACCCGTCTTCTCCTTACGGTATCGGGAGATGAAAGGGATAGTACAGCCCTCTTCGAGCAGTTCCAATGTATTTTCGACAGCCTGCTCTCTCAGTTTGAGCTGCGCTGCGATAATCTTAGTAAATTGATTCATCATTATATTATTGTTAATAGAGATGCAAAGGTACATAAAAAAAATCGCAAAGACGAAACTCCTTGCGACTTTTAAGATTTATTTCTTGATAGTAAACTCAAATTTCAAACCACCCTCCGGCAAGTTATTCACCCGGATGGTACCACCATGCAGCAGCACGGCATTCTTCACGATGGCAAGGCCCAGTCCCGTGCCACCCATTTTTCTGCTCCTTCCCTTATCCACACGGTAGAAGCGTTCGAAGAGGCGGGCGAGATGTTCCTGCGGCACACCCTGACCATTATCTCTGAAGACAAAGTGCCACTTGTTGCCTATTTCCTTACCCTCCAGTGTGATGGTCGTCCCATCACCGGCATAAGCAATGGCATTATCCGTAAGATTGCGGAACACACTATAGAGCAGACTGCGGTTTCCCTTCACCACGATGCGCTCAGGCAGCAGGTTGTGGAATCCCATCTTGTGTTCCTCCCTTTCCAGCGCCGTTTCCCTCATGATGTCTCCCACCATCTTCGTGATATCCACCGCCTCAAAGTCTATCATGTCCGAACCGTCGTCCAGTCTGTTCAGCGTCGAGATATCCCTCAGCAGGGAGGTAAGCCGTTCGCTCTGCGCATAACATCTCTGCAGGAACTGCTCCTTCATCTCCTCGCTGATATGCGGATTGTCGAGTATCGTCTCCAGATAGCCCTGTATGCTCGCCACCGGAGTCTTCAGCTCATGAGCGATATTCTGCGTCAGTTGCCTTTTCAGAATATCCTGTTCCCTTCGGGTGGTCTGGATACGCTTATACATCTTGATGATGCGTTCAGCGATTTCACCCAGTTCATCATCCGGGAATTTAGCCAGATCCTCTATCTCCAAGCTCTCGTTGTGGTCGGCCTTGTAGGCGAAGATGCGGAGCTTAGCCACATTCTTGCCCAACCGATGGGTGAAACGGTAGAGCACGATGGTCAGGAGGATGATGGCGAAAACGGCAAACCAGATATAATGCTGGTCAGCCTGCAGCGATTTAGAGAGATCATCATTATAAGGCAAGGCACTTCTGATGATGATAGAGTCGGCAGGGAAATAGGAAGCCACATAGAAGTAATCCTGCTTCAGGGTCTTCGACTCTCGCTCCACGCTCGATCCCAGTCCATTCTTCAGCGCCTCCTGTATCTCCTTGCGGTTCAGGTGATTGGCAAAACGGTCATAGTGCTTGCTCATATTGTCGTACACCACCTTACCATTGGGCCTTATCAGCGTGACACGCAGATCCTTGCTTTCATGTTCACGGATGAAAGCATTCAGTTTGGTCTCCGCCACGACGAGTTTCGACCGACTCACGCTGGGCAGCGTCTCCAGACTATCGCCGTTGCTCAAGATGATTCCCCTGTCATGAGCCAGCGAGAGGTCCTCCTCCAAGAGGGCGTTGTAGTTTTCCAGTTTCATCATGAGCGAACTGATCTTAAACTGTTTCTCACGAGTCTGCTGGAACATGATAAAACTGACAGCGAACACAAGGAACACCGTCAGCACCATGAAATACAGTTTTTGCCCAACCTTAGATTTCGTTTTTTGTATTTTCAGCATAAATAAAATCCTTTCTTATCACGCATCAAAATAATATCCGAAGCCAAGTCGGGTGACGATGCACTTTGCGAACTTACCGATTTTCTTTCTCATACGGGTGATGTTGACATCCACCGTGCGGTCGAGCACGAGCACATCCTTAGGCCATACCCTGTCGATGAGTTCCTGGCGGGAGAACACTCTTCCCTTCTCTTCCAGGAGAAGTCGGAGCAATTCAAATTCAGTCTTGGTGAAAGGCACATCCTCCCCATCGATACTCACCGTCTTCTTGTCGATATTGAGCACCAATCCCTGATAGCTGATGACGGTAGGTTCAGCATCCTTGCACAATTTATCAGCAGTACGGCGGATGACAGCACGCACACGCACCATCACCTCACGGATAGAGAAAGGTTTGGAGATATAGTCGTCAGCACCGAGATTGAAACCGGTAACGGTATCGTTCTCAGTATCGCGAGCCGTCAGGAATATAATAGGAATCTGAGCCGTAGCCACATTCTCCTTGAGTTTCTTCGCCAGCTGGAATCCGCTCATACCTCCCATCATCACATCGAGCAGCAAGAGGTCGTAGGAAGCAATGTCTTTCTCCAGAGCTTCCTCAGCCGAGTTGGCAGTTTCTACCAGATACCCCTCGGTTTCCAAGTTAAATTTCAGAATCTCACAGAGATCCTGTTCATCATCCACCACAAGGATTTTATAGTTCTTTTCGTCCATCTTTATAATATATAATAATGTATATATAGCCTGAGGTCTTTCCTCGGGTGCAAAGATACGACAAAAAATCTGTAACACGCATTACATTCTATTACAATTTCATTTCAAAAGCAAGTAAAAAGTGTGACAGGAATCATAGTTGCCTGATTCCTTCAAAATCGTCTGCACACTGCGGTGAACAAGACAGGGTGCTTGTCCTCATCGACAAACACCCTTCCTTCATCACAAATATAAATGCAATCTATTAAATAAAAGTGTAAATGGTTTAAAACTCATCCCATGCTTCCCAGGCATTATAGCCTTTGGAACATAATCCTCCATCAAAATCACCGTCACCTCCAGTTCCACTTCCACCGGTCTCCTTGTCTTGAGAACCATCTGATCCACCACCAATTTCAGTTAAACTTTTTCCGTCATATTCACTCCCCGCAAGTATGTTAGCTACTTCGGCATGAATAAGGAGGGTGACTGGTCTTAAATATATTTTTTTCATCTTTTTAGCTGTAAATTCATAAAATAATTTATTCTTAGGAGATAGTTCATGGATTATTTCACCATGAACTTCTTACCATTCTTAATATAAATACCCTTCTGAAGGCTGTTTAAATTGCCATTGACAACCTGACCGTTCAAGTTGTAAACTATCTGAGTGTCATTTTCGTTACCTGCAATGATTTCTACATTTTCAATACCAGTGACCTCATCATCCGTTCCAAAGAAAGACAATTCCTTTGCTCGAGCAGAACCATTACCACCGAAATAGGTATTAAAATCAGATTTACCACCATCTCTTGCTGTAGCCTGTACGACACACTTGTTGGCACCCCACAACATCTGTGTTCCTGTATAGAACCAGAACTGAGCTTTAGGTGTACCATTCTTCTTGGCATAGATGTAGCTATATTGAGGAACAGTGACATTCTTTATATCTCTTGGTACAGCTTCTTCTGAGCTATTACCCTGTTCAGAAGCTGCTACAGCTACCTCTGTTTGATAATTACCTACAAAACGATATTCCTTATTCCAACTTGCATCACCAGAAGCGCTTTCTTTAGCTCCACCAGTGAACTGTTCGGTCGCCTTCACAAGAGTAGGAAGTGGAGAGCCAGTAACCAAAGTATAATCGCTGATGTTGTACATATTATTGGCATCATCATTGTTCTTTGTAGGATAGATCATATAGGATTCATGCGCATAAATCACAATATCATCATCTGCTACAGGAGTTCCGGTGCTTGTTGTATAATGACCTTCCTTGTCCTTGGTACTCTTATGTACATACACATCGTTTGTAAAGTACAACTTGATGGATTTTACTTTTTTCTCACTGTTTACCACACGTTCAACCTTGTTGAAACGACAAACATGAGTATCCTTGCCAAACACGTTGTCAACCTGCGTCTTGGTCATATTGAAAGGAACACAGATGGTCCACCACTTACCGCCCTTAATATTAATAGGATAAGTAGGCTTCACCTCCGGTTCTTTATCTACATTCACGTCTTCATTAACCAATACGAACTGGCGTGTACCCATGTGAGCAATTTTCTTCAGTTCGTCCAAGTTTGATTCACTTGTATCATATCCAGCATACTTTAACGCTGCAATTTCTTCTGATGATAAGTCACAAGTAACAGGAGTTACACCATCCCATTTAACGCTATGTGATGCTGTACAATATGCTCTATTGAATTGAGTATGGCTAGGCCAAATATATTGCTCTCCCAAATATGTATCAGCATATCCCCAATTAACTTTCACATAGGAATGGCATTTACCTGCAGTAAGCATCTCATCCTTTTCTTCTTTACCGACTTGGTCTGTAGCTTCAGGTGTATCAGTGTCAGTAGCAATAAACTTACCATCAGCAGTTCTATAAGTTTTGTACACTCTAGTGATATCTGTATAGGTGTCACGATTTTCATCACTCAACCCTTTAGGATAATGAAGCATACACAAGTAAACGCCATGATTTTTGTAATTTTCACGGTTAGCATAGCCAGATCTTGTGTCGTCACCTGTATTTTCCTCACCTTCCTTAGGTAATGGATCAAAGCCATTATATCCATTCAATGTCTGCTCAGGGAAAGCTGTTCCCAAATCATTAATACTAACATCTTGTTTATATGATCCCAATGGCATTAAAGGTGCCTTTTCCCCATAGAAATACACATCCTGATATTGGCGGAAATAAAAGGCATAAGGACCTATATAATTCACACTAGCAGGGATTTCCAATACTTCCTCTGTATGTTCATTAGACAATGCGAATGCAGAATTACCAATATATTTGAGACCTGCATTGAACTTCAAATTGTAAATATGGCAATTAGCAAAAGCACAGTCATTGATGATTTTCAATGAAGAAGGGAATTTAACTGTCTCAAGTGTAGTTCCCGAAAAAGCGCTTTCGCCAATATTTTCCAAGCCTTCATTCAATTCGATGCTCTTGATTTGATTGCAGTCTTGGAAAGCATTCTTTCCAATAAGAGTCAAACCTTTTGGCAGGTGGACATTTTCCAACACGCTTCGTCTAGATGTATTTGAAAAAGCACTATTTTCTATTCGATCATATCCTTCAGGGATAGATACTGTCTTAATCTTACCAATAATATTAGACAACAATTGTGCTGGCAAAACCATCTTATTCTCTTTTTGCTTTGTACTTTCACTATATACACTTGTCAATTTTGTTTTAGGGAAAGTTATATCATTCAACACAAGATCATTACACTTGTAAGAATCATATGATGGTATAAATATGTCAGCATTCAACTCATTCAAAGTTGCCTCCCCAAGATCTAGCTTAGTAGTTGTGACATTTGTTGTAAGCATACCATTAGATGTAGGATACAAAATTTCACGCACTACGTCAGCGTCAATCAACAAAGGATCAGAGCCGTTATTAACAAACTTAACTGTTGTGTAAGAGCTAACACCAACTTCTTTGTTTGCATTGTAATCATACACTGATACACCTTCCAATATCTTGCGTCTCAGAAGTTCTTTAAAAGAAATCTCTGTATCATCAGCTTGGACATAGTCAGTATGTTTATCAAAGAACGCATTGTTGTCTTCGATTGCAGCATAAGTCGCAATACCCTGATAGAAAACATCATCAGATGTCCACTCATAATCTACTCCAGAAGTCAAGCCCTTATATGTTTTACCTCCATCAGAAGACAAGAACAAAGGCAACTTATCTTTAATCTGATAAGTAACTTTAGTATTGATAAAATCAGATTGCAATTCCGATACTTCAATAAGTTTTATGCCACTAGCCTGAAGGTTATCAAAAGACACAGGAGAAGTAGGAACCTTTCCTGTAACTTCTACTACTTTTACGTATTTTTTACCATCAATTTCCGTATAGTTCCAATCTCCAAAAATTTCCTGATCCCAATTTACATTATCACTAACTTTATCACCTACAGTTACATTTTTATTATATGCATCTATAGTTGCCATATAAAGATTTGCCTTCTTATTATCCTTCCAGCTTCTTTCTGCGGTAACAGTGCCGAAATAAGGATTCCAAGCTACAGGCTGACCTTCCCAAACCTTAGTATAGCTATAATCTGCATGATAATAAGTCTTACCAGCATTATATGAGTCACCTGCTGCAACTGGCGTTTTGCCATCTGCATCGGTAAACACGAAACCTACCGCATTGGCTGTGAAGACTTTGGCTGACCAATCTGTAGTCCTGTACGAAGTTAAGTCACCTTGACCCGAAATGGTCAAAGTATTACCATCAGCCGTAAACTTCACCGAAGGCTGAGTTGCGCTAGGAGTAGTAACTTCAGTGTCGTTACCACCAGCTGCGTCTTGTGCATAGATGTTACCTCCGAACGAAACGGCGGAAAGCAACAATATGCTTGTAAATAGAACCTTTTTCATCTTTTACTTAATTTACTTAATACTTATATATATGTTTTAGAAATATGCCAGGTTTATATTTTGCAAATCTTCACATTTGTAGTGAGCTAAACGCTCGATTTTGTATTATTTACGACTGCAAAAGTAGTAAGTAATGATTAAAAAATAACTTGGTACATTTTTGTGTCCTCTCTATAAAGTAACACATTGTTAAAGGATAGAGTTCCAAACTCTTCCTTTACCTCAAATTTACTATAATTTTTCTTTATCATAATTTCTTTATAACTTATTGATTATTAACTATTTACATTCTTTAATCTGTCAGAAAATTTGTATCTTTACAACTGATTACCAGGCAGTTATAATGAATACAAAAATTCTAGCAGAAGTCTTTTCAGAGACCGACTTGACATACATCCAACAATTAGATGAGCGCCAGTATCGGCTATATTGTGCTACAAGAGCTATCAGCATAGGCAAACATGGCGTGGCAGCCGTGTGTGCCTTTAATAGATTCTTTACCATCTTTTACTTATATTTTAAATTTACCCTCAAATCCGCAACCTATAGGGTTTAGTGGGATTTGAGATTCATAACTTTTACTTTATACAATATATTTTTGTTTTGTAATGTCTTAGAAATCTTGTTTGCTTATGCGTCGTTAGAAAAGTCTATATAATAATGTATAGCTTTCTGTAGCCGCATCGCATAGTTCTTAGACTCATCATCTTTTTCTGGGTGCAAAATTATGAAATTACAATTACGTACAACAAATGATTTGTACTTTTCTTATGTATAAAATGTAAACCGAAACATATTAGACACAAAAAAGACAGAAAATAGAGAAAAATGTGTCAGTAAGCAAACTAAATGGAACAAAGGGATTTCATTTGTTTTCTGCATTTATACTTTTTTAATAGCGTGTCGTCACATTAGCTACCAAAAAATTCGTTAGTTTACAATCTTATTTCGTAATTTTGCATCCATATTGAATTTATTAGTATTTAAAGAAAATGACAGATCAAACTAACAATTGCTCCTTGGTCATTGGGGAACGCATAAAACAGGAACTCAAAAGACAAGGAAAAACAACAGTATGGCTCGCAAAGCAACTTGGTTGCCACAGAACCAACATTTATAAGATTTATAGCAAATCTACTATCGACACAGGTATGCTCATGCACATCTGCAAGGTAATCGGCTATAATTTCTTTGACTTGTTGTCTGAGGAATACAAGAAGCAGAAAAACGGTTAATTAGTTTTCACAAAAAAAATAAAGGTGACAAAGGTTTCTATGCCTTTGTCACCTTTATTATATATATACAAATCATACTATGCTAATCTCTTCTCTAACCTCTCACGGATAGCAGCAATGAAACCGGCTGAGTTGACTGCCTTTGCCTCTACACCTTCCATCAGGTTGACGAGGTCCTTAGTAGCAATACCATCGTTCAGGGTTTCGAAACATGCTGCTTCGAGCTGATCGGCGAAATCCTGCAATGCCTGAATGCCATCCAACTCGCCACGCTTCTTCAGCGCTCCACTCCATGCGAAAATAGTTGCCATTGGGTTGGTAGATGTATCTTCGCCCTTCAGATAACGGTAGTAATGGCGGGTTACTGTGCCATGAGCAGCCTCGTACTCATACTTGCCGTCTGGAGAAACCAATACGGAGGTCATCATCGCCAGAGAACCGAAGGCTGTACTGAGCATATCGCTCATCACATCACCATCATAGTTCTTACAAGCCCAGATGAATCCACCCTTGCTGCGGATAACACGAGCCACGGCATCATCAATCAATGTATAGAAGTACTCAATGCCGAGTTCTGCAAACTTCTCCTTGTAATCACTCTCATACACCTCCTCGAAAATCTTGCGGAATTGTGCATCATAAGTCTTGGAAATGGTATCCTTGGTAGCAAACCACAAATCCTGCTTGGTATCGACAGCAAACTTGAAACAGCTATGAGCAAAGCTGCGGATACTCTTATCGGTATTGTGCATACCCTGGATAACACCAGCACCTTCGAAGTTGTGAATCTCCACTTCCTGCTTCTGTCCGCTCTTACCCTCGAATACGAGTTTGGCAACTCCCGGCTCATCAGCACGGATTTCCACACTCTTATATACATCGCCATAAGCATGACGGGCGATAGTAATCGGCTTCTCCCAGTTCTTCACGCAAGGGTGAATGCTTGGAATCGTGATAGGAGCACGGAACACAGTACCATCCATGATGCTACGGATAGTGCCATTAGGGCTCTTCCACATCTTGTGGAGATGATATTCGTCCATACGCTGGGCATTAGGAGTAATCGTAGCACACTTTACGGCTACACCATATTTCTTGGCAGCCTCAGCAGAGTCGATAGTCACCTGGTCATTGGTCTTGTCACGGTAAGGCAAACCAAGGTCATAATACTCTGACTTCAAATCTACGAAAGGAAGGATCAGTTCATCCTTGATCATCTTCCAGAGGATTCTTGTCATCTCGTCACCATCCATCTCCACCAAAGGAGTTGTCATCTGAATCTTTTCCATAAGCGAAATACCTATATATGTATTATTAATAAATTACAATTTATAACCACTTAGCGACGGGCGCTTAATAATTTGATTGCAAAATTAATAAATAAATCTCAAAAGAGAAAGAAAATCGCCATTTTTCTTTCAAAACGACACGAACTTTGGTTCTTTCTTTCTTATTTTAAGCATATTTATACAGAAAAGCACCTGTCATACTGAAAAAGCACCAATGAGCCTGAGCCCACTGGTGCTTCCTAAATTTTACTTATGATACTCTAAAAAGTCTCCGATTTACTTATCGCTCTCAGGAGCCTTGTCGATCAAGTCCATGAACTGGTCGAGCTTAGGAGTGATGATAATCTGAGTGCGACGGTTGCGCTGCTTGCCAACCTCAGAATCGTTGGTAGTTACAGGGTTGTACTCACCACGGCCACCAGCGGTCAAACGCTTAGGATCTACGCCGAAGTGATCCTGCAAGTACTGTACTACAGAAGATGCACGGAGAGCAGAGAGGTCCCAGTTGTTGCGGATGTTTTTCATCTTGGCACTTGTAGTGCTAACTGGTACGTTATCCGTATTACCCTCTACGAGTACATCGTAGTCCTTGTAGTCCATGATGATCTTAGCAATCTTGCTCAAAGTCTCCTGAGCACGGCTGTTAACCTCATAGCTACCGCTCTGGTAGAGCATATTGTCAGCCAAAGAGATGTAAACCACACCCTTCATCACCTGTACGTCAACCTCCTTCAACTCGTCCTTGCTGAGAGAGCGGGTCAAGTTGTTGGTAAGCACCATGTTGAGAGAATCGCTCTTGCTCTTCACCTCTACCAAGTGACGGATGTACTGGTTAGACTCATTGATCTGGTCAACGAGCTTGTCGATGCTGATGTTGTTCTGACTTGCGTTGTTCAAACTCTTGTCGAGCGCATTCTGCATAGACTTATAGTCCTTCTTCATCTGAGCAAGCTGGTCTTCGAGAGTAGTTACACGAGCCTGAGAAGCAGCCAACTGCTCCTTTGTATTCTGATAGTTGCTTGACAACTCTCTGTTCTCGTTCTGGCAATTCTGAAGTTCCTTCTTACTTGCACAACTTGTGGCCAACAATGCGCCAGCCATCAAAGCCATTACTAAAAATTTGTTCTGCTTCATATTTTCTGGTTTTTAATTTTTATGATAGTGACATTTTACTGAATTACTAAATACCATGAATCGCTGCATGATGAATAAAAATCCACCCGCTGCTTTCCAATTGCAAAGTTACGAATAAGACTTGAATAAACCACTTTTGTCAAACCCATTTAGATAAATTTAACCACTTTTTCTATTTTTCTCATCTTTCTCGTTCATTTTTAACAAATTAGTGTCTTCAAGTTCAGGAGTTAAAGAAGTTAAAGGAGTTAAGACAATAGTCTTTTTGGCGTAGTTCTTAAGCTGCAAGATATACGTCTTAACTCCTTAACTTCCTTAACTCCTTTAACTTCCTGATATGCGAAAGTTCAGTAAAAATATAAAAAAACAAGCGTTTTATTTTGTCCTTATTTTAATTTGTATTATCTTTGCACTCGAAAAGCGATACATAGGCCATGTATCCTTACCGAAAGAATAAATACATTAACAATATAAAAAGAGAAATAAGTATGATTCTTTTTTTCAGAACTCCATCTAAGAGTGTGATTGCGACCGAGATTGATCACAAACCATCTCAGGACGAAATCAATGAACTTTGTTGGCTTTATGGTGACGCGACTTTAGAGGACGCCCAGCAATTGCAGGGCTTCTATGTCGGCCCACGCCGTGAAATGATTACTCCTTGGAGTACGAATGCCGTTGAGATTACTCAGAACATGAGTCTTAACGGCATTTCGCGTATTGAGGAGTATTTCCCTGTTGATAGCGAGGATGCCGAGCACGATCCTATGCTCCAGCGCATGTACAACGGTATCGGACAGGATGTGTTCACCGTCAACCACGAGCCGGAACCTATCAAGTATGTAGATGACCTCGAAAAGTACAACGAGGAAGAAGGTCTTGCTCTCAGCGAAGACGAAATGGCTTATCTCCACAAGCTGGAGAAGGAGAACGGACGCCCGCTCACCGACAGTGAAATCTTCGGTTTTGCACAGATCAACTCTGAGCACTGCCGTCACAAGATTTTCGGCGGACAGTTTATCATCGACGGCAAGGAGATGGAGTCTTCTCTTTTCAGCATGATCAAGAAGACCACCAACGAGAACCCTAACAAGATTCTCTCTGCCTACAAGGACAACGTGGCTTTCTCTCAGGGTCCTGTCATCGAGCAGTTTGCTCCTGCTGACCAGACTACCAGCGATTTCTTCCAGGTGAAGGACATCGAGAGTGTCATCTCCCTGAAGGCTGAGACTCACAACTTCCCTACTACTGTAGAGCCTTTCAACGGTGCTGCTACAGGTACTGGTGGTGAGATCCGCGACCGTATGGGTGGTGGTGTTGGTTCATGGCCTATCGCAGGTACTGCCTGCTACATGACTGCTTATCCTCGCCTGAAGGATGACAACGGCAAGAGCGATGTGGAGCGCGACTGGGAAGATATCCTGCCTGTGCGTAAATGGCTCTATCAGACTCCTGAACAGATCCTCATCAAGGCATCTAATGGTGCTTCTGACTTCGGTAACAAGTTCGGTCAGCCTCTCATCACAGGTTCTGTGCTTACTTTCGAGCACCAGGAAAACGGCGAGAAGTATGCTTACGACAAGGTAATCATGCTCGCTGGTGGTGTAGGCTACGGCAAGAAGCGTGACTATAAGAAGGGCGAGCCACAGAAGGGCAACAAGGTTGTAGTAGTAGGTGGTGATAACTATCGCATCGGTCTCGGTGGCGGTTCTGTTTCTTCTGTAGATACAGGTCGTTACAGCAATGGTATCGAGTTGAACGCAGTTCAGCGTGCCAACCCAGAGATGCAGAAGCGTGCTTACAACTTGGTTCGTGCACTCGTTGAGAACGACGAGAACCCTGTAGTCAGCATCCACGACCACGGTTCTGCTGGTCACTTGAACTGTCTCTCTGAGTTGGTAGAAGAGTGCGGTGGCGAAATCGACATGGCTAAGTTGCCTATCGGCGACAAGACTTTGAGCGCCAAGGAAATCATCGCCAACGAGAGCCAGGAGCGCATGGGCTTGCTCATCGACGAGAAATATATCAGCGAGGTTCAGAAGATTGCCGACCGTGAGCGTGCTCCAATGTACGTGGTAGGTGAGACTACTGGCGATGCTCACTTCAGCTTCAAGCAGGCTGACGGTGTGAAGCCATTCGACCTCGATGTAGCTCAGATGTTCGGTCATACTCCTAAGACTGTAATGGTGGATGAGACCGTAGAGCGCAAATATGAAGATGTAACTTATTCTGCAGATAACCTCGACGAGTACTTGCAGCGTGTTCTCCAGATGGAGGCTGTGGCTTGTAAGGACTGGTTGACCAACAAGGTGGACCGTTCCGTAACGGGTAAGATTGCCCGTCAGCAGGGTCAGGGTCAGATTCAGTTGCCACTCTCTGACTGTGGTGTTGTAGCACTCGACTATCGTGGCGAGAAGGGTATCGTAACTGCTATGGGTCATGCTCCTCAGGCTGGTTTGGCTGATCCTAAGGCTGGTTCTGTACTCTCTGTAGCAGAGTCATTGACCAATATCGTATGGGCTCCTTTGGCAGATGGTATGGACAGCATCAGTCTCTCTGCTAACTGGATGTGGCCTTGCCGCAGCCAGAAGGGTGAGGATGCTCGTTTGTATGAGGGTGTGAAGGCATTGTCAGACTTCTGCTGCGCCATCCACGTGAACGTACCAACAGGTAAGGACTCTCTCTCATTGACCCAGCAGTATCCTAACGGCGAGAAGATCATCGCTCCAGGTACCGTTATCGTAAGTGCTGGTGGTGAGGTTTCAGATGTCAAGAAGGTGGTTAGTCCAGTTCTCGTCAACGACAAGAACTCAAGCCTCTATCATATCGACTTCAGCTTCGACGAGCAGCGCCTCGGTGGTTCAGCCTTCGCTCAGAGCCTGGGCAAGGTGGGCAGCGATGTTCCTACCGTGAAGAACCCAGAGTACTTCGTTGATTGCTTCAACGCTGTACAGGAACTCATCAACCGCGGTTGGGTAATGGCTGGTCACGATATCAGTGCCGGTGGTTTGATTACTACTCTCCTCGAGATGACATTCGCCAACGTAGAGGGTGGTATGAAGATCAACCTCCACGACATCGCAGATGCTGACATCATCAAGACTCTCTTCGCAGAGAACCCAGGTGTTGTGATCCAGGTAAGCGATGCTCACAAGGACGAGTTGAAGGCATTCTTCGATGAGAACGGTATCGGTTATGCCAAGATTGGTTATCCTGCTCCTGAGCTCCGCAAGATCATCATCAAGAAGGAAGGCTTCGAGCACGAGTTTGATATCGACGCTTTGCGCGACGACTGGTATAAGACATCTTACCTCCTCGACCGCAAGCAGAGCATGAACGGTATGGCTAAGAAGCGCTACACCAACTATAAGAAGCAGCCTATCGAGATGAACTTCGGTTATGGCTTCAAGGGAACTCTCGCTAGCTACAGTCTCGACGCCAACCGCCGCAATCCATCTGGCATCAAGGCAGCTATCATCCGTGAGAAGGGTACCAATGGTGAGCGTGAGATGGCATACTCTATGTATCTCGCCGGCTTCGATGTAAAGGATGTGATGATGACCGACTTGATTTCTGGTCGTGAGACTTTGGAGGATGTGAACTTCATCGTATTCTGCGGTGGTTTCTCTAACTCCGACGTTCTCGGTTCTGCCAAGGGTTGGGCTGGTGCATTCCTCTACAATCCTAAGGCTAAGGAGGCACTCGATAAGTTCTATGCCCGTGAGGACACCCTTTCACTCGGTATCTGCAACGGTTGCCAGCTGATGGTTGAGTTGAACCTCATCAATCCTGAGCACAAGCATCGTTCACACCTCTGCCACAATACTTCCAAGAAATTTGAGAGTACATTCCTCGGTTTGACTATTCCTCAGAACGACAGTGTGATGTTTGGTAGCCTGAGCGGTGATAAGCTCGGTATCTGGGTAGCTCACGGTGAGGGTCGTTTCTACTTGCCAGAGCCAGAGGATCACTACAATGTGATTGCGAAGTATAACTATGCTGAGTATCCAGGCAATCCAAACGGCAGTGACTACAACGTAGCAGGTATCTGCTCAGCAGATGGTCGCCACTTGGCTATGATGCCACACTTGGAGCGTGCTATCTTCCCATGGCAGAACGCTTGGTATCCAGCTGATCGCCGCAACGACGAGGTAACTCCTTGGATTGAGGCATTTGTCAATGCACGTCAGTGGATTGAAGAAAGAGCTTTTAAAAAGTAAAAAGGTAAAAAAGTAAAAAGGTAAAAAATGAATAATAGCGTAAGTTATCTTACATTATTCAATACATTTATGAAGATTGGCATAGTCACCTTTGGTGGTGGCTATGCCATGATTCCTATTATAGAATCCGAAGTCGTCGATAAGCACCATTGGATGACGAAGGAGGAATTCTTAGATGCCATCGCTACGACCCAGGTTTGTCCGGGCGCCTTGGCCATCAACATGAGTTCTCTGCTCGGATATAAGTTGGCAAAGATACCGGGAGCCATCGTCTGCACCCTCGGTGCTTCGTTGCCTTCCTTCCTTATTATATTAGCGATTTCTATGTTTTTCCATCAGTTTGAGGACAACAAGGTGATTGCGGCGATGTTTGCGGGTATCCGTCCTGCCGTTGTGGCTCTGATAGCCGTTCCTACCTTTTCACTGGCCAAGAGTGCCCACATCTCGTTCGTCAACTGCTGGGTTCCTATCTTATCTGCCCTCCTGATATGGCTGATGGGCGTCAACCCTATCTGGGTAATTATCGTAGCTGCCTTAGGTGGATACGTCTATGGGCAGTTTATCCAACCGACGGAGTAATTAAAAAATCAGAATATGGAAGAGACAAAACCACATTTTGCAAGTTCTAAAAATGTTCACATAGACGAAGCTTATGCGTCATGGATCGAAGAACTGAAAGGTAGATACAAGAAAGCGCAGATAAAATCTGCGGTTAAGGTAAATTCAGAACAGTTGTTATTCAATTGGCAACTGGGACGTGACCTTGTCGTTCGTCGTGCAGAAGAGCATTGGGGAGCAGGTGTAGTAGAACAGGTTAGTCTCGACTTAAAAGCCGCATTTCCTAAGGCGAAAGGATTCAGTGCAAGAAACCTTTGGAATATGAAGAAATGGTACATTTTCTACTCGTCCAATAAAACAAATCAAAAACTGCAACAACTTGTTGCAGAATTACAAACTTCTGATAATAAGCAGAAAACAAAACTGCAACAACTTGGTGCAGAAATTCAAGAAGCCGAATTCAATGACGAATTAGGATTGGCATTTCCTCTTGCTTTTTCTTTTGTACCTTGGGGACATCATATTGAAATCACTACCAAATGTAAGGATATTGACGAAGCCCTATTCTATATTCAGCAAACAATAAATGAAGGCTGGAGTCGCAACACACTCGACAACTGTTTACGAGCAGACCTCTATCATACACAAGGAGGAGCCATCTCTAATTTCTCTGATTATCTTACCCCAGAACAAAGCAAATTGGCACAAGAGATAACCAAAGACACCTACGACTTTGGTTTCATCGAACTCCCTAAACAATATGCCGAAGAAGAGTTGGAAGATGAATTAGAGAAAAACATCACTCGTTTCCTATTAGAGTTAGGAACAGGCTTTGCCTTTATCGGACGCCAGAAAGAAATCATCGTTGCAGGCAAGACACGCCGCATAGACATGCTCTTCTACCACATTCACCTTCGCTCGTATATAGTCTGCGAATTGAAAGCCAAGCCATTCGAGCCAGAGTTTGCTGGTAAGTTAAACTTTTATGTGAATGCTGTGGATGAACTGTTGAAAACTGATGATGATAACCCGACCATCGGCTTGCTCATCTGTAAAGATAAGAACCAAACGGAAGTGAAGTGGGCATTCAAGGGAATATCCACTCCGATGGGAGTTGCCTCTTATGACAAGGTACGTATCAAGAAAATACGTGAAGCTCTCCCTTCAGAAGAGGATTTAAGTCGCCAGCTTCAACTATTCGAAAATAAAAGAAAGTAAAAAACATACTAACAGATACCATGCCTATAAACAAGGAAAGAGCTATGCTCTTCAGCTTTGTGATGTAATTCTATGGTACAAGAACTACATTGACAAACATAATGATGAAGAAATCAATGCTCTGAATTGGACTGTTAAAGATACTGCTAAATTTAAAAAACATTCTTACAACTTTTTTCCAGGTTTTCGGATACTTATTTGCAACTTTTTTCCAGCTTTTCAGGCTTTAAGTTGCAACTTTTTTCCAGCTTTTCACGTGCAAATTTACAACTTTTTTCCAATAACAGCAAGGAAATGGCACTTATTTACAAAAAAGAGAGTAAAGTTTTTTAAAATAATTTGGTGGTAATCAAGAAAATCAGTACATTTGCAATTAAAAAAGAGAATAAACTATGATATTTCTTCAACTTTTCATCGTATTCCTTCAGATAGGCATCTTCGGATTCGGAGGTGGCTACTCCATGATTTCCCTGATTCAAGGACAGGTAGTAACGCAGTATCATTGGATGACGATGCAAGAGTTTACCGATGTGGTGGCCATCTCACAGATGACACCGGGACCTATCGGTATCAACACCGCCACCTATTGTGGCTATACTGCTGTCCACAATGCAGGCATGAACGGCATGATGGCAGTACTCGGAAGTGCCACAGCCACCTTCGCCCTGGTTCTCCCCTCTTTTGTCTTGATGATTCTGATCAGCAAAATGCTGTATAAATATATGAACACATCAATGGTGCAGAGCATCTTCATCGGCTTGCGCCCATGCATCGTGGGCCTGGTAGGCGCCGCAGCCCTGCTCCTGATGACTCCAGAGAATTTCTCTACTCCAGAGAATCCCTGGCATTTCTACATCTCCATCGCCCTCTTCTTTGCCACCTTTATCGGCGTGAAGGTGATGAAGATCAATCCTATCCGCATGATACTCTACTCGGCTTTCGCCGGACTGGTATTACTATATTAAACAAAATCTTACTATGTTATTTGGCAGTAATAAATAAAAGTCGAAAATTTGAAAAGCGAAACGGAGGAAACCCTTCACCCTTCACCCTATCAACATAATCATCTGATATACAAGCGATTACAAACAAAATAACTAAAAATCACCCTTCACCACCCTTCACCACCCTTCATCGGCCTTCACCTCAAGATGAATCGTCTATGAAGCCTAAGGCTGTCGTCTATGAAGGCAAGTTTATAGTCTTAATAGACGACTGGATGGACTCATAAGAGGGGGCTAAATCAAGAAAAAGATGAAGGGTGGTGAAGGGTTGAACTTTACCCTTCACCCTCAAAACCCCTGTGTTTATCGGCATTCCAGACGAAAAGGTGAAGGGTGAAGAGTAAAATCGCAAGCGAACAGAACGACAAATAAGAAGTGTCTACTATTTCAGTTTTATAAAATTGAAGGTGGCTACCTTTCTATTTTGTAAAGTGCCTAAGGAAGGGCACTATTGTGCCAAGGTAAAGGCAACATTGTGCTCGGGTAAGAGCACATTTGTGCCCCCGATAAGCACAAGGGGGACGCAAGTAAGACACCACCCGTAAACCCGAAACACAGATTCCTATCTTTCAGAGATACGAGTCGCAAACAAGTCTTTTGTACTTAGGAAATAAGATTTTTTGTCGCTTTGCAAGCAAAAATCCCACAAAATTCTACGGGTAAAAGATTTGAAGAATAAACACTATTTTCTTTTGTTTTTTACAAGATTATTTATAATTTTAGTCTTTAATTATACCATAAAAAGGTGGATTTTCAGCAGAAAATCCACCTTTTACACTATATTTCGCCTTTTGTCCACCTCTTCTTTGTGTTTTTTGTGTACTTTTGCCACTGTAACAAAATAAAACGGAAATAAAAAACCTAAGAATAAACAATGAACAAGAAACAGATTTTACTTTCTGCATTGCTCGCCTCAACCATGGCAGCCAATGCACAGGTTACTATCAATGTGGATGCCTCTAACCCAGGTATCAAGGTTTCACCTAATTTATATGGTATCTTCTTCGAGGATATCAACCATGCTGCAGATGGCGGTCTCTATGCCGAACTCATCAGCAACCGATCATTCGAGGATTCTGAAAAGGATATTCCTACTTGGAAAACTGCAGCTCAGGAAGGTGCTAAGATCAATGCACAACTCATCAATAAGGGTTTGCTCAACAAGGCACAGGGCAAGGCGCTCCAATTGACCATCGCTGCCAAACCTGCTGCCACAGCCTCTCTCATCAACGAGGGCTTCTGGGGCATCAACGCCGTTCAGGGCAGAACCTATAAGCTTTCTTTCTGGGCGAAAGGTAGCTACAAGGGCGGATTGAAGGCTCGCCTCACCAACGCCAAGGGCGATAAGGTGTATGCAGAAACCGCTCTCAATGCCAAGGTGGGCAAGAAGTGGACTAAATATACGGCTGAGTTGACTGCCAACGGAAACGATGCCAAGGCTCAGTTCGAACTCGTAGCCGACGGAAAGGGTACCATCGTTCTCGATGTGGTAAGCCTCTTCCCTCCTACTTTCAAGAATCGCGAGAACGGCTTGCGTCCTGACTTGGCTCTGCTTCTCTATAATATCCATCCTAAGTTCGTCCGCTTCCCTGGCGGTTGCTACGTTGAAGGACAGGAATCTCCTGAGAATGCTTTCCACTGGGAGAAGACCATCGGTCCTATCGAGGAACGTCCAGGTCATAAGAACGTAAACTGGCGCTACCGTACCAGCGACGGTATGGGCTTCGACGAGTATCTTCAGCTTGCCGAAGATTTGAACGCCAAGCCTCTCTATGTTGTGAATGTTGGTTTGTGGCACGGCGGCATGACTCCTGTGGATAGCATCCAGCCTTGGATTGACGAGTGCATGAATGCCCTGGAGTATGCCAATGGTCCTGTTACCTCTAAATATGGTGCGCTCCGTGCCAAGAATGGTCATCCTAAGCCATACAACATCGAATATCTGGAGATTGGTAATGAGAACAACCAGCCAGATCCTGCGGCTCAGAGCGACCATTACTACGAGCGCTTCAAGAAGTTCAAGGATGCTGTATTGGCGAAATATCCTAAGATGCATCTCATCGGCAACGTGGTGGCTTGGGGCGATGACAATCCTAAGTGGAAAAGCAACGAGAGCGTAGAGCTGCTCGATGAGCACTACTACAGAAACCCAGCCTGGTTTGCCGAGAACTTCAACAAGTATGACAACTACGACCGCAAGGGCAGCGAGATTTATGTAGGCGAATATGCCGTAACCCAGGGCTTCGGCAATATGGGTTCACTCGATGCAGCACTCGGTGAGGCTATCTATATGATGGGCATCGAGAACAATTCCGACATCGTGACCATGGCATCCTACGCTCCTATCTTCGCCAATCTCAACAACCGTATGTGGGCACCGGATATGATTCAATATACCTCTGATAAGGTATTCGGAACTCCATCCTACTACGTTCAGAACGTGATGGCGAACAACATCGGTACCCGTGTATTGAAGGTGAACCAGGAGAATCCATACAAGTATGATCAGGCTCGTGTAAAGCCAGCCATCTGCCGTGTGGGTATGGGAACATGGGGTACTCAGGTTTCTTTCGAAGACAAGGGCTACAGCGATGAGAACGGAAAGGCACTGCCGATGACGCTTCAGGAATTGCCTACCGATATCCGCGGTCAGTGGAAGACAGAAGGCAGCATCATCAAGCAGACCAGCAACGAAGAGAGCTGCATCCGTCTGAACCCAGGCGAGATTACCAGCAATGGCTATATATATAAGGTACGCGCGAAAAAGGATGCCGGAAACGAGGGTTTCCTCATCATCTTCAACTACGTGGATAAGAACAACTACTGCTGGTTGAACCTTGGTGGCTGGAACAATACCCAGCACGGTGTGGAGTCTATCGTGAATGGTGCCAAGAGTCAGGTGGCTACCTGCCCAGGCAAGATTGAAACCGGCAAGTGGTACGATATCGAGCTGAAGGTGGTAGGCGACAGCATCTTCGCCAAGTTGGATGGCAAGGAAGTATTCGCCACCAAGCTGAAGGGCAACACCCTTCCTGGTATCTTCTCTACAGCCACGCTCGATGAGAAGACTGGCGAGGTAATCCTGAAGATTGCCAACACCAGCACCGAGCACACCACAGCGAAGATCAATCTTCAGGGCAAGGAGATCAAGAATGGCAAGCTCATTCGCCTTTCAGCCAAGAACGGTCTGGAGGAGAACACCATCGACAACCCTACCAACATCTATCCTGTAGAAAACTATGTAACTACAGAAAAGAATGGTGCTACGGTAGAGATTCCAGCCAGCTCTCTGAACATCATCAGATTGAAGTAAGCAACAATATTAAAACAACAAACTACATCCAGGGCATCAGCCCTGGATATACTCGATATATATTGATACATTCTTTGAATAGTTGATAAGATAGTTAGTTAGAAAAGAAGAAGGCGGCAATCTGCGTGATGCAGGTTGCCGCCAATTGTTTTATGATTATCTATCATCCTAAAACTTATTTACTGTCAACTTTACTGTTATCAAATAAGTTTTGCACATAATATTTGGTAGTTGAAGATAAAAGTTATATTTTTGCACAATATAAAACAAAACAGCAGATGAAAAGAAAACAGTTCGTCATATCAACAATTATCGCATTACTTCTTGCTCTTTTTGCAGGATGTAAACAGAGTTTTTCTCCTGCGCTCCAAAAAGCAGACCAAGTGCTTTCTACAGATACAGAGAAAGGAAGCAAAATGCTTGACAGTATCTGCCAAGCAGAGCCGAACATGTCGATAGCCAACCAAAAGTATTGTCAGCTTTTAAAATTAAAGGCTAGCGACAAGGACTATCAACCCATCACGAATCAGAAACTCCTCATCGACTCATTAGTTTCATATTTTGAGCATGCAGGTGAAGACAATCTGCTTGCCGAAGCATACTTCTATGCAGGAAGAGTCTATTACGAAATTGGTGACAAACCCGAAGCACTCAAGTTTTATCAGAAAGCGAGCGGGAAGGTTGCCAAGGACAACTATGCCCTGCAAGGAGACATCTATTGCCAAATGGCAAACGTGTATCGCTATACAGACTTGAATAAAGAAGCATTAGCGGCACTGCGCCTTGCCTATCAGGCAGACTCGCTCAGCGGAAATATCAGAAATATGCTTTATGACATAAGAGATATGGGAGAAACATATAACAGCAGCAATAATCTTGTTTATGCAAAAAGCTACATGCAAAAAGGTATAATACTGGCAAAAAAACAGCAAGATACCCTCATGACAAAATGCTTTCACCATGGACTAGCCTGCATCTGCATCAGAACAGGCAATTGGAATGATGCTCTAGCACACGTAAAAAGCTATATTCGTAATATGGCGGATATTCCCGATAAAACAGGCATGCTGGTAACAGCTATCAAGGTCTATTCACATTTCAAGAAGCAGCCCTTGGCTGATAGTTGTCAAAAGGTACTGTATAAGGAAGGAAATATCTTTGGCAAACAATTCGCAATTGAAAATGAACTGTTATCCCAAGCCCATTCCAGCAATAACCAGAATCTGAATTCCTTAATTCATGCATATAAATACCATACTGACTCTATAATAAAAGAAAACAATGCCAACGCTACAAAAAAGGCAGAACAATTGTATAACTATGAACTGAAAGAAAAAGAAAATGAATATCTTCATTCATACAATGCCGTACAATCAGTAGTATTGGCAATGACCATTATGATAGCGTTTCTTGCAATCCTCTACTTCTATATGAAGAAGAAGAATATACAGCAAAAAGGAAAAATTCTACAACTAAAATTGGATAAATACGAAAATCTCAAGGCAAAAGCTGAGATTAAACCAGAAGCCGAACGATCTCATGAATATAAGAGCATAATAGAATCTGAAATTTTTAAAATCATAATGACAGAAATAGATAAAGACCATTATAGACTTTCAGAGAAGCATTGGGATGAACTACAGCAGATAGTAAATCAAACCTATCCCAACTTTGACAAAAACTTATATAGTTTCTTAGAGGTTTCCCCACAGGAATACAGAATCTGTCTTCTTGTAAAAATAGGAATATCACCTACAAATATTGCACATTTTATGAATGTAACAAAAGAGGCGATTACAGCTTCCAGAAGAAGAATGTACACCAAGGCATTCAATAAAAAGGGTAAACCATCTGATTGGGATAAAATAATTCTTTCCTTTTAAATACCTATGTATCAATCAAAAAGCAGCAATGTACACGAATGTACATCGCTGTTTTTTTAATTGTACACTCTTTGTACACTCATTTTTATTCGTTTTTCTGCACTTTTTACTATTTTTGCATCCGATTTTTAAACGACAAAAAATATTAGGGCAATGCAAAACTACAAGAATTTGAGTAAATGCTTAATGGTCATTCTTGGCTTGACCATAGCATTTTTTATTGGAAACTTGATTATCGATGCCATATTCAATGATAGTATTGAATGGAAGACATCGTTATTCAAAGCCATTATAGCTGTATGTATTATTTATATCCTCAAATACTTTGAAAAAGTATTTCAAAGGAAATAAAAACGTGCAAAATATCATAAAAGATACGGAGAATGGCTACACCCATAGCCATTTTTCCGTACTTTTGCTTACGTTTTCGTTCTTTAGACCATTACACCAAATGGGCTATCGGGCTATATATTAACATTACAAGATAGATTATTATGAAGAAAAGTTTAATTCTAATCATGGGTGCCGCAACTTTGGCGATGCCTATGCACGCCCAAGAGGAAAGTAATGCATCACATTACTCCATCTTAGACCATCTGACGTTTGATCTCGATGCTACAGTGGGAATGGAGAACAAAGGTATGACACCTACTACTTTGAACTTCGCCCTTGGCTATCAACTTACCCCACGCTTCTACGCCTTCGCCAAAACTGAAGGTAGCATCAACCTCTACAAGAAAGATGATGTGAAGACTTATTTCAAGAGCCAAGCTTTAGGTGGTGGACTGGGCTTCAAACTCTTCAATCCTAAGACTACCGCACAAGGGGTAGATCTTCGTCTCTCCGTAACCAATACTATCGGAAATGCCGATTGGAAATACACCTCCTATAATGCTGATCTCATCCTCTATCCGAACTGCAAGAAGAGTAGAAGTGTTCCCTATATCGGACTAGGTTTCAGACACATTAATTCTCACACCTCAGGATTATCCAATTGGAATGGCATCACTGGAACCATCGGTTTCAGATTCTAGAGATTACATCTTCAATATGATGATAAGAGCCAATAATATAGTGCAAGATATTTATCAATATGCCGGGAAAATTGATACAAATAAATCATTTCTATCTGGAAGTGGTTAACAAAATAAACCAATATAAAGGCGGCAACCTGCGTGATGCTGATTGCCGCCATTTTTTTTATGATTATCTATTATCTTTTATCCGAAAGCATAGTTGAAGAGTAGGAAGATGCTCAGGATGCTGATGAGACCCAGGATGCTGACTGGCGTAAACTTGCCGAGCTGCACGAAGGTAGCTTCATTGGCGGTGATGATACCCTCTACGAGCAACACTGCCAAAGCCTGCTGCCAGGATATCGCACACCTATCACGACCTGAGCCTGCGTACTGCCCAAGTCTATCTGCGCCTTTTCTGGTCGATGACACAAAATTTCGCCTCTACGAATCTCCAGTTCTTCCTGCTGATCAGAAAGAATCTGTTCTAAGTTTCTCTTATCCAGCATAATAACACTTACTTTTTACCTTTTGCTACATGAAAACGATAAATGGCGTGGATGAGCACATAACGGGGCACTGTGTTATAGTATTTCTCGACCCTGCCCTGCGCATTGATTGTTCTATCCACTTTCTTCAACTGATGGAACACATCGAATGCATCAGCCTTCACAACCAATTTTCCCTTGAAAAATGGTCGGGAAAGGCGGAAGTTCCATAATAAATTGTCATCATTCATCACAGACTCACCATATCCACGTCGACTATACATCGAAAGGTCGGTGTCAAACGAGAACCTGAAAGGAAGTGCCAATACTGCACTCAGCCCATAATGATAGTTGCAAGCATCAAGGGTTTCGAAATCCTTCTGTTCGCCATTGGAATGAAGACAGGCAACATAACCATTCACTCCAAAAGAATGCTTGCCCAGTTTGTAGTCCAGGCGCAAATCTTCCGAAATGGTGGATGTCTTTACTATACTCTTCTTCATCTCCACAGTTGCAGCATCACTAATCATATCAACACTGTTAACATATCCCCAAGAGGTAACCGTATTAAACATTAACCGTTTCTTCTTATCAACATTGCCACTCAATCCTAAGCGCAAGCTTGTATTCCAGTTACCATTCACATTGGTTGGCGAGAAAGTACGCTTACCAGTGTTTTTATCATATATAAAGCCCATAGCCACTGCATCGGTGGTAGAAGTATAATCGTATTTAAGATCATACATCAGAGACTTCAAACTTCCATTATAGACATATTGCATATGATGCAACACTGAGTTCTTCAGTTTTTCATTTCCATAACGCTTTACATTCAGAGGGTCAGCATCATCAATATAGTCAAACAGATAGATCATTTGCGGAGCTATCTGAGTAATAGAATAGACCAGACTACTAGAAAACTTTCTGTTTTTTCTATTTCCGCTCCAATATAGGGTAAACTCCGGGTTCAGGAAACTTAAATTACGAGAGAGTTCCTTGTCTAGAGATGCCCTTCTATAACGCATATTCTCATGCGAAAAGTTGAAGTTCCACTGGCTCTTGAACAAAATATCATTCTTTGCATCTTCTACCACCTGCCAGGAAAAAATCGCAAACGGCTTATGCGCATCAGTATGAAAATCATACAGATAACTATTAGCCGCATCTATCGTTGAAAGATAATCAGTAACAGATGGCAAGACACCTAATTCATGATTGGCATCAGCTCCCCATCCTGCAAGTTGATCCAAACGATAAAGACTATTCTCTTCATGAGAATACTTCTGCTCATAACCATATTGAATAGCTCCCCACAACTTATCAGAAACATTGAAGGAGTACCCCAAGCCGCCATGATAACGATACCCTTTAGAAGACCAAGGTACATAACGGCGACGATAATCATTATTTCCAGCAACATTTCCTGAAGCATAGTCAAGGCTATAAATGCTATATCCCTCATCATCTTTACCAAACACATCACCACCAAACTTAAGCTGCAACATATCTCCAGCTTCATTTACGATGAAATCACAACTATAGTCCAATGATGCAAGCCAACTCTTCAAGTCATTCAGGCTCTTACTTTCCACCCTGTTTATCAAGTTCTTATACAGCTCACCTGTTGAAATCGGGAAGAGACGATTCCACATCTGTTCCTGATTTTCCCAACTTTCAGCCATCAGAGCTGAATAAAAGATGGAATTCTGCTTACGGCGAGAGTAATTGGCTTTTTGGTCAATTGTCATATAGCATTTAGAATTTCTGCCACCAGGAGTCAGCGTCAACATATTGTTCATATTGAGATAGAAATTACAATACTTTGCTTCATTCATAGAACGCTCGTATGTATCTCCCGATGACAAGAAGTTGGTGCGATACGCATTCGTTTCCTCATGATTATCATAATGAGTAAGATCGGCATTACTCCTTAAGCGGAATCGGTTTAATCTATCATCCACATTCAGGTTCACTCCCACCTTCTTTGTTGTTAACCTAGACATCGGCAATTTATCCGGTGTCCAGTCAGTGCCTTGCATCGGTGCACCACCATCATTCATATTATTAAAGTTGCTGAATATTGCCAACTGCGAATGGTCAGTTGTACGCAAAGCAAACAAGCGCGCCAAATACAGGTCATCATTTGCCATACCAGCATCCACATTACCCAACCAGCCAATATTATATTGTTTCTTCAGGTTGACATCCATCACATATTCATCCTCCTCAACCTTTCGTTTGGCAAACTTATTCAGGTCAGTTTTCTTTTCATATACCTTGATGGAGTTTACCGCGTATGTAGGCAAGTTCTGCAAGAGTACCGTATTATTACCCTTGAAGAAATCCTTGCCATTAAGCAAGAGGCTCTCCACAAACCGACCATTGACATAGATACGCCCATCCGACTTCAATTCTGAACCAGGCAACTGCCTGATAAGCGCATCGAGCATGGAGCCTTCGGAAAGTTGGAAGGCATCAGCATTATACACCAGCGTATCACCCTTATGATAGAATTTCACCTTGGTGGCCGTTACTGTTACCTCATTCAGTAGCTGCTCATCATCCAACTTTTTCTTCTTACGCAAAAAAATGGTTGGCAGATAACGGGTATTCACCCGTTTACTAACCTTTACATCAAAAGAGAAACTTTGTGGCACATAGCCATCACACTCTACTTTGATGGTATATCTGTGATTGTTAGCAACTATAAACGTAAAGCCACCATTTTTCTGTTCGTTTCTTTCGTCTGATATAGTCTCTTTTACAACCTCTCCTTTGTCATCAAGCAAAGTTAGTTTTGCATTTGTAATAGCTGTATGGGTAACGAATTCCTCTACCCATCCACCATATTCTAGTGTTTTCTCCTTAGTCTGCCCCATCATAGGCAATCCACATAAAAGAGATACAATTATAAATAAGATTCTTAATTGCTTCATAATCTCAATTGTTTGTCAGTTTACGTTTTTATATATTAATTAGTGCGACAAAGATAATAAAATAATTCAAATTAGAGGTACAGAAAAAACTCTTTCTATCACCTCGTCCATATTATAATACTTATATTCTGCCAATCGTCCACCAAATAGCACATTTTTCTCCACATCTGCCAGCTCTTGATACTCACTTTTTATATAATATTGATTCGGTTGCAAAAGTAAGAATAGAATTGTGAATCACAAAATTATAGCTCACTAAATTGTCCACCACAAATCCACCATTTATGGTTTTACGAGCGATATATATTTGATTTTATGAGATTTAAGAAAATGTCCACCATAAATACACCAATGGTATTTATAGTGGACACCCCCTATACTTTCAACAAATTTTTATATAACGAAGACGCACTTTTATCTCCAAATATTTTATTGTTTACCTTTTGTTTGGCATTATTGACAGTTTTAGTCGTTGTATCTATCAATGTTGCCACTTCTGTATTATCCATAGTTAAATATACAAGCATACATACTTTTAATTCTTGTGGACTTAATTTACTAGTTCGCATTTTTTCAAATAAAAGTGGCAATTTTTGTTGGAAAATCAAACGTAGTTCTTGCCAATCATTCTCTTGTGCTTTTTTTCCATTTCTCTTCTGGGTGGCCATTTCCTTAAATCTGACAACAACATCACTCGCTAGCAAGGCATTATTTTTGTCAGCCAAGTCCAACAAATCGTACTTTTCCTTATATTTGTGAAGGGTCGCCTGCAAAGATGACACCTCCTCTTGCTTTTGTTGAATAAAGGCTTCCTTATCAACTTGCAACATTTTCAAATCCTCACAAGCCTTTTTCATTTTTTGGGCTATCATGACATAATCTTTGTTTGCTTTATTCAACTCTTCTGCCATTTTTCTCTTTATTCTTTTATAATGCCTTACAAGAATTATGAAAACTAACGATAATATAAAAACAAACAATATAGCAAGATATTTATTTCTCACCTTAGACAATTTTTCTTTATTTATCTTTTGCTGTAATCGAGAATAGTCATACAAGGAGGCAGCTTGCACAACAGCATTTGCCTGCATTCCATTCAATATCTTGTCCATTTCTTGTTCGCAAAGAACAGAATACTTCTTTATTGAATCTGAATTAAGACATATTCTATATATAGCCAATAGCCCTTGAGCTGTTTCATACTTAAAACCATAACGACCTAACTTGCGATAGTAATACTCAGCGGAGTCTATCCGATTCACGCCTAGATAAAACATACCTTTTAACTTATAATAATGCTCATATTTTTCTTGTATATTTCCTTCTCTATTAAACAAGCCTGATTCTTTCTCATAAATATCCATATAACAACGTGCTTCATTATATTGAGAGCGTTGTAAATATATATAAATAAGCGTAGGAAGAGTCTTGGCTGCTAATTTCTGCATTCCATGCATTTTAAATAGCTCATGACATTTCTGAGTTTGTTCAATAGCCTTCAAAGTATCTCCCAATCCTAAGTACTCATTTGCTATAAAATCAAAACTCTGTATAAAACTTACGTTATCTTTGACCCGAGCTGCATAATAACCATATTTTTGCTCGCATCCTATAGCTTCCTTATGCAAATATTGAAAACGATAAATATCAGCCATTTGCCCATAAACCTTGGAGAGAGTACTATAGTCACACTCCTTACTCAGGGTATCAGCACACTCAACAGCTTTTTTATAGCTCATCATTGCCTTTGGCGCATCCTTTTGGTCACGATACACGCAACCCAGCAGATAATAAGCTTGCATCTTCTCATTATCTGTACCCCAACTATCATAATAATCCACCACCTCTTGAAATTTGGTGTCGGCAGACAACTGCAAGTAAAGTTTGTTCTGTGCCTTCGCCATCAGCATTCGGCATTTCATCGCTACCTTGCGAGAAGCGTCCGGTACCTCCAATGAATCAAAACGGCACAAACTATCATAGGCTGCTTGAGGATGTGCTTCCATCAAGCTGTCTATAACCTGTAATCTCTGCATTTGCACCCGATTTCCGGTACACCCTACTAATATATATAATAAGGTGAAGAACACAGAATATCTCAACAATATGAGTTTTCTTCTCTTCATTTTACTATTTTTAATCTCTAAAATACCATCCATTATATGAACAAGTCATCTAGTGTTACTGATGCCCGGAATATATCGGAGTATTCATTACTCACCAGTTCTGAATTTCCCACATACGTAAGGAGGAATGTCTTGGTAGGGTTCTTTTCTTCCAAAGCCTGCAAACGGCTATTCAGCACCTGAGCATAGCCCTTGGTCACAGCATAAGGAGCCTTATAAAATTTCATCTCACAAACATTCACCGCATCATCAGCCCTGTCTATCAGCAAGTCAATCTGCATGCCATCAGCCTCCTCGTTTCCTTTCACTATAAGCGAAGATTCCTGCGAAGACACTGCACCTATATGAAGAGCATATTTTATCTGTGAAATATGCTTCAAACAAACCTCCTCGAAAGCAATGCCACGCCATGAGGCAACATCGCTTTCCTTCAAATGCTGCTGCCAGTAATCAGTCTGCCCTACTGCCTTCTTCTCCTTAAAATGAAGCCAGAACCAGCAAAAGGAATCGATGAGCTTGTAATATTCCTCTCGCTGGCTGAAACCGAAAGGAGTATATTTTACCACAAAATCGCTGCCCAGCAAGGCTTTCAGCATCTTGGTAAAATCACCATTCGGATTCAAACCGGTATGCTCTGCTATCTCCTTACGGGTGAAACCTGCATGGCGGGTACCCAAAAAGCGAACGATCTTCATACAGTCTTCTGCATGATCAAACACAGAATTGAAAAGCCTGTCAAACTCATCCCCCAACTTCGCATGACGGGCAAAGAACAAGGCATCTATATTCTGAGCCAGACTATAGGAAGGGTTAAAGAAATTCATATAGAAAGGAATTCCGCCCATAATCATATAAGCCTGCGTAATATTATAACGGGACATTCTGATGCCACGGCTCTGATAAAACTCCTCACATTCTTTCAATGTAAACGGAGACAGTTTGATTTCGCCAGTCAAACGACCATATAATCCACCTTTATTACTGATTAGATTATCAAGCATCCAGGAGGTGGCAGAACCACAGACTACGAGCAACAGATTGTGGCGCATATTGCCCCAACCATTCCAGAAAGCCTCTAATGCCGTAAGAAAACCGGAACGAGCCGTATCCATCCAGGGCAACTCATCGATAAATACCACCTGTCGGGAACCGTTATCGCAAGTTTCCAAAAAACGTTCCAGCAAAAAGAAAGCCTCCATCCACGACTTAGGCTGCGCGATATCCTCCATACCATGACGAAGAAGCGAGAAATAGAAATTCTGCAACTGGTCTTTCAAGGTTACCTTCCGACGACGGTCGTAAGGCGACAATCCTGTATGATGAAACACCATATCATCATGAAACACCTCATCAATCAAGAATGTTTTACCGACACGGCGACGACCATACACAGCCACAAACTCAGCTCTACCACTTTCGTAGTAACGCTTCAATTCTGCTATTTCCTTTTTTCTACCTATTATTTCACACATAATCATACCCAATTGGTTCGCTGCAAATATACGACTTATTTTGGAAATAGCGAAAGAAAATAGCGTTTATTTCGCTACGAAACCATTTTTTTGCCGTTCGTAGCGGAATAAGCGCTATTTTAACTCGAATTTAACACTTCTATTCTAATCCTCTGTTGACATATCTCTATTATATTGCCTTACAGATTTACCACCGGCAAAACGATATGAAACACTGAATACTATTCTATTTCGCTGCCTATCAAAAGCCTTATCCAAGTATCTGCTCTCAAAGCCAGGAGACTTTGTCTCTGTTATCATATCAGAATTAAAGAAGTGGAACATAAGACTATAAGTCAATGTCAACTCCAACTTCTTCTTCAACAGGAACTTCTGGATAGATACATACGGGTTCTCGAAATTCGACGAAGACTTAACTTGTGGAGAGATCGTAAAATTCTTGCTATAAGAATAGGACATCGCAAAGTTCATATCCCATTTTGGCTGATAGTACTGCAAAGACGTAACGCCCTCTACCGTCTGTATGTGGTTAGAAAATTCGTGATAACTAGCCTTGGCATTTCTATATTTCAAATCTGCCTTATACAAGAAGTCTCTACAGAATCTCTTAGTAAACGATACGGAAGCCCACCATTCCCTGTAATCAGTATTCTGGAAGACACTTGCCACATACTTGCCCGGTACACCACTCGGCAATGTTCCTTCTCGAATTTCAGTTATGGAATTGAAACTATTTGGTGAATACACATACCCCGTCTGGAAGTTAAAGCACCACCAAAGATCTATCCAATAGTTGATGCGATGAGTAACATTGGTCTTGAGCCACGGATTACCACCTACCCAAGACAGAGAATCGGTAAAATAACCATATTCACTAGATAGATTCTGGTCTGGATAACTGGTGGAACAATCATAGTTTAAGCGCATCCAATTACGTCTGGTCAGCTGATAATAGGCCATGAAACTTCCACCAACTGGCACCTGAGTTTTCTTGGCATGATTGTTATTCAAGCCCACATGCTCTGCCCAACCGGAAAACATCAATTGAGCATTATTATCAAAACGCCAATTGAGACTTGCCCACAGGCGATTTCGCAAATAGCTGTTGGTGTTCAGCTTTTCGCCGGTATCATTATCTTCCCTCTTGTAACTTTTCCATGTATTCTCATAGCCAGCATTCAATGTAAGATGACCATTGGCAAAATTGGTCCATCCACTTATACGGAAGCGAGTAAAGTTCATCTGGTCCTGGAAATGATTATTCAGCACAAATCCCGTACTCTCCGACTGATCTGTAAGACTGCGGGTTGGAGAAAACCTGTAATTGAAATCGGCAGTCCATCTTACTCTTCCCACATTGTTACGGTAGAACACAGCCATCGAATGTTCACTATCTCTCACATGGGTGCGTATATCGCGAGTCAGCCTTGTCTCGGTATGAGTATTTTCATCTGTCCGCAATATAGTATAATGATTATAGGTATCATGATCACGCCCTGCACCGTATTGATATACAAACGAAAGAGACTGATTTTTCTGTATGGCATAATCCAGGCTAAGCAATCCCGAACGGTATCTTTCAAACGTAATAATATTCCTGATACCATCAGGATTGTTCACTAGCGTTTCCTTGATTCCATTCTGCAGGTAATTCTTTGACCAGTTCGTGTCATACGCACCTTGTCCAAAAGAACTATAGGCAAAAGCATAAATATTCCACTTGTTTTTGGTATATGAAAAATTTGCCGTCGTATTCTCAAAGATGTATTTTTTGTCATTCTCGCCGTTCAGATTGAAGCCTTCATTATTAAAGAGCATGCCTTCATAGCCTTCATAGTTCTTCTTGGTATGCAGGTTTATCAATACATCATAGCCTTGGTATTGACCTTGCGGTTTATCAATCACCTCTACCTTATCAAAGCGGATATGCTGAATATTCCGCAGATAGTTCATATCTTTTTCTACGCTATCTACCAATACTATAATATTGGAGGAATTGTGATAAGTTAAAGAACGGTCAACAAAGTTATAAGTAAAATTAGGCAGCTTTCCCAACATTTGGATAGTACTAACTGTACCACGACGCAAATCCTTGGTTATTGCTACTTTCATCCTGTCACCACTTTGCAGAATAGAACTTCCTTTTATGGTGACTTCTTTCAACGTGTCAGTTTTCCATATTCCTGTATGCAGGGAATCATCTGGTAATGATTCTCGCATCACAAGATTAGTAGCTATTCCCTGAATAGCTACCATCTGCAACATGAAGAGTAGAATTAAAATCTTTCTCATAATTCATTCACATTTTATTCCAACGTCAGCCACCCATCTTCCGTCCAGTTGATTTTCTTCTGAACCAGAATGCTGGCGCCATTCTTGGCTACACTATAACCATGACAGAAGAAGTAATCACCATCGGGGAAGGAATTGGCAGAACAATGGCCCATCGCCTCATATTCTTTCTTATCGCCTTCCAGAATCAGCGTGCCACCGCCATTGCGCATGTCCTTGCCATCCTTGTCCAGATAAGGACCAGCCACCTTCTTGCTTCTGCCCACGGCAACACGATAGTTGCTCTTGATGCCACGGCAGCAGTAATCCCAGCTCACGAAGAGATAGTAATAACCACCATGCTTCATGATGAAAGGAGCCTCGATGGCATTGGTACCGGCAAACTTAGAAGTAGGATTCGGTTCTGCTGATGCATCGCCTACGGCATGACGGCGGGCGATGGTCTGAGGCTTGGCGCCCTTCTTGACATGCATCGTCTTCTTATCCAACTTAATCATCTGGATGCCATCCCAGAAAGAGCCCCAGGTAAGCCAAGGGTTTCCCTTCTCATCAACAATGAAATTCGGATCGATGGCATTCCAGTTGTCTCTATCACCCTTGGAGGCGACGAGGCAGCCTTCATCCTTCCATCCATCCTTATCAGATAAGGAAGTATTGCTCAGCAAGCCGATGGCAGAAGTATTCTTGCCAAAGGTAGAACAAGAATAAGCCAGATACCACTTGTTCTTGAATCGGATAACATCCGGAGCCCAGATATGCGTGGTAAAACCCGGCACACTATCATGCGTCCATGCCGGAATCTCGCTGTTCTTGAGCACGCCCTGAGGAACGATGGTCCAATGCTTGCGGTCGGTGGAAGTCATCTGCGTGATGCCATGACCTGTGCAGTAGAGATAGTACTTGCCATTCTCATACGCCATTACAGGGTCGTGGACAAAAGGAGTATCTACCACTATCGGTTCCTGCGGAGCATTCTGTGCCATCATCTGGCAACCGCCTTTTACAACAGGAGCAGCAATGAACATTGCTGCTCCCAATAGTATTTTAGAAATCTTCATATAATTACACCTTATTATATATATAAGAGAATTACTTGTTCACAAATTTCTTTCCGTTCACAATCACTACACCCTTGTAGCTCTTGTCCACCTGCTGACCGGAGAGGTTGAACCACTTGCCATCATTCTTCTTCTGGATGATGATAGGGTTCGAGATGCCTGTAGAAAGGCTTGAGCCGTCGATGTAAGACTTCTCATTCACGAAGAAGAGGACAATCTTAGATGGCTTAGCCGTCAATGTGGTGGTATAGGTATAATGATATACCTTGTTGGTTGTAGTCGTGATGGTAGATTCCATCTTGAATACGCCTGCAGCAGTCAAGCTAACAGTCATATCAACCAAAGAGCCATTCAAATCTTTCTTAAGAATTGGACGGTCATCACCGCCGCTCCAATCAAAATCATTGGTAAATCCTTCTGCATTGTGGTTAGCTCCCCAACCGAAGTTATCGTTACGGATTACGAAGTACTCTTTATCTGCTCCATAGCCAGCATCCTCACGCTTTATCTGAGCAGCAACCAAGCACCAGTTGTTCCATACCGCAGACATATCACTATAGTTATAGAACTTGAACTGCATCTTCTTGCCAGCCTGCAACTCATAGTAAGGAGAGAAGTTGAGCCACCAACCTGAAGTAGTATTCTTTACAGAAGATTCCGGATAGTAAACCGGAGTCGTTTCCTCTGCCTCAGCATCGATGTTCAGGGTATAATCCTTAGTATATTCATAACCGTCCTTGCTGATAGTCATGGTCATGATTACCTTACCCTTGCCTTTTACTACGCCGTCATCGGTCAGGATAGAAGGATCGCTTGACTTCCATGAAACGGTAGCACCGAGATGCCCCTCTGTAGGGAGAATTGGCTTTGAATTCAAAGTTGCACCATCTGCGAAAGGAACGCTGATCTTATCCAATGTATATTTGATAGCCGCCTTGGCATCAGCCTTGCTTCCCCAGATACTCAAGCCGCGAGTCTGCAAGCTGGCACCACCTGATGTAGCCAAACCGTCAGAAGAACTGAGGGCTGTAAAGCAGAGTGCCTTGATATTGGTATAATCGATGGTCTGCTCGGTAAGCACACCCTTGAACTTCACCTCTGCATTGGCTGTAGCAACACCCTTCAAGGTAAGACTGATGTAGCTTGTACCGCGCACCAGTTCCCATTTTCCGGTATACTCACCCGAGATAGAACCATCTGCATTGAGATGGATGGTAACAGGTTTCTCATAAGCCATTGCCGCTGTATTCTGACGGTAAGGATGAGCTATGATCTGATAATCTCCCTCTACCTCTGTTGCATCATAGAGCTGCTGGGTAGCAATATCATTATCGGTATAAGTCTCGCCGCTAAACTCGTAAGGAGCAGCAACCAGCCAACCGTCCTGGTTTACGAAGAGCTGATGTACACGAACCTCATGTCCCTCGGTTCCGTTATTAAAACGAGTATGATAAACGATGAGAGCTCGTCCCTTATGGTCTACAATGGCTGAGTTATGTCCCTGAGCCAGTTCGGCATTAGGCATGGTTTCCCACTGGTAGTTACCGAAGAGTTTCACACCCTCGTCGCGATTGGCGTCAACTCCAAAGTTGACTCTTGACTTGTCATATACGGCTCCTATGCCCGTAGAGATCAGACAGTCCTTATAAGGTCCATCAGGTTTCTCTGAACGGAAAACACGAATCTGATAGCCACCGGCAGCCGTCAAACCACCATAACTCATAAAGAGATAATAATACTTGCCCACCTTCTGGATATAGCTTGCCTCGCCGGAAACACCCCAGCCACCAGCTATCTTCTTGCCGAAATAGGGGTCGCTGGTAGCATTTGCATTTGCCGCTCCCGCTGTAATTGTTACTCCCTTCACCTGGTATGGGTAGGTATAAGTATAGTCACGAAGACCATTCTCCTTGTCTAGTTTAATCATGAAGATGCCTGCAAACCATGAGCCATAGCTCATCCAGAGATTGTCATCGTCATCATAGAACACGCATGGGTCGATACAGTTGGGACCATAAAGACTCCATTTGTCCGTGTTGTATCGCTGAGGCAGGGATGTGCAACCTGTAGCAATCGCCAAGTCGGTATTCTTCCAGTCACCTGAGGCTGCGAAACCATTGTGGGCATATCTTCCCGAAAAGCCTGAGCATACCACTGGTCCCTGATAAATCCAAGGTCCCTCGAGGCCGTCGGATGATATAAAGCACACGATGGTAGAGCACCAGTTGTCGCCATTCAGACTCATATACATACACCATTTCTTCATGGTCTTGTTGTAGATGACGTCTGGTGCCCACTGCATGCCTTTCACATTATTGCCTTTCGCCTGCCAGGCATGGGCATCGAAGTTAGGAAAATCGACTTCCTCGCCCTTATAGTTCTTCACCTTCTTCACCATTTGGGTGGAATAAGCGTCCTTGAAGTTCACTAATTTACCATTCACGTCAGCAAAAAGACTGTTGCTGGTTCCGGTATTCTCCTCACCCGTTTTGAAGGTGTTCCATCTCTGATAGTTGACCGAAGCAAAAGTCCTGGCTCTGCCCAGATGCGAACCATAGATATAATATTTAGGGTTGGTGGTAGAGCCCGTTACATCCATCACGATAGAAGGGTCATGCACCGCGATGCGCCCTGTTATCGTTTGGGTAGCGTATGCATTAGCCAGTTCATTATCGCCGACAGCCGTCTGAGCCATAGCTCCGTTCATCGCCATCAGACTCATGATAGAAAATAATAACTTCTTCATACGATTTCAAGTTTAAGATATGATTTTTTTAAACCAAGGAAGGTCTATGGTGTTTTCGCCATAGACCTCACCTAAAATATAATAATGTATATTGACAAAGATTACTTGCCGGTTGTTTCACCCTCAGTAGTCTCGCCACCTTCAGTGGTGTCGTCCTTCTTAGGAGCATCAGAGAGTTCCCAACCTGCATTCTGGCCTAAGTTAGGATTCTTCTTGTAAGTGTCATCAGGCACTGGGAAGTAATAATTCTTAGGAGTTGCAAACGCACGGGTAGGATGGGTATTATCATTGCGATAAGTATATACCTGACTCTCGTCTGGAGTTACAACTACACTATAGATATTATACACCTGCTTGTATCGAGGCTCATTCTTCTCAGAAGCAGCACTCTTGCCATCAAACAATTTCCAGCGGCGCTCATCGAAGAAACGGTGATCCTCGAAAGCCAGCTCGATGCGGCGCTCATTGCGGATACGCTCACGAAGCTGCTCCTTGGTCATACCCTTGTAAGCAGGCATACCCACACGGGCACGAACCTGGTTTACATAGTCGTAGGCAGCATCAGGACCCTTTGCCTCGTTCAAAGCCTCGGCAGCATTGAGCAGAATCTCCGCATAGCGGAAGATAGGGCAAGCGGTAACGTATGTGGTAGGGTTCTTGAAGCTCATATTGTGAACAAACTTCTTAGAGTAGTAACCAGTTGTGGTACCACCATGAAGATCCTGGTAGTCTTTGCCACCTACAGATACATCCACGGCACGCTCCTCGTCCTGACTCTTGTCACCCCAGATGCTTCCCTGATGGAAGATGGTCTGTTCCAGACGTGGGTCACGGTTCTTGTAAGGATCCTGGTCATTGTAAGAAGGATCCTGGTCGATAGGAAGGCCATTGATGGTCTCGTAAGAATCAACCAAGTTCTGGGTAGGGTTTACACGACCTGTAGAATTCACGTTACCAGAGAAACCGCAAGGAGTATTGAACATCTCAATCTCACGGGTATTCCACTCACTACGGCTGAGGATGTACTCAGGATTCAGGTGAGGGGTACTGGTGAAGCACTCATAATAGTTCTTGTTAGGATTGTTATCGTCTGTTGTGTAGAGACGGTAAGGGTTGGCAGAACTCTTATTGGCATTGATGAAAGCGAGAGCTGCATCGGCAGCCTCCTGCCACCAGGATGCCTCATTGGTTGGATTATTGAGTGCAGAAGCACGATAGAGCAATGCTCTTGACTTCAATGCATAGACAGCAGCACCATTGATACGTCCCCAGTTCTCATTTTCATTGCTGTAACGGAATGGAAGCGCACCGCTCTGGATGATGGCATCACACTCATCAGCCACCCACTTCAAAGCCTCAGCAGAAGGAGTACGGGTGATGGAAGCTGCCTCTGAATTATCCAATACATGATCCTCGATAGGCACTGCTCCGAAATAACCGATCAGATCGAAATGGAGGATGGCACGGATGAAGCGGGCCTCTGCCTTGTAACGGTCGCAGAGCTTGTTGTCGTCACCACTCTTCTGAGCATTACCGATCACATCCTCACGAACCTTTGACAGGAAGTCATTGCAGACACGGATACCCTTCAGGTCGTTGGTCCAATAGGTAGAAGCAAACCAGTGGTTCTTGGCATCGTATGAATCATTCAATACACTGTGATAATAATGCACATTCCAGTAAGAAAGGGCATTATCGGTCATACAGTCGCGTGAAGCTGCCAGGAACTGTCCGTTGGTATAACCGGCAAAGGCATCTGGCAGATAGGTGTAGGCATTTGCCAAGACACCACGGGTACGGTCGTAATTACCATAGATGTTGTCCTCGGTATAAGTCAAGTCAACTTCCTTGTCGAGGATGTCGCTGCAGGAGGTCATACCTCCTACAGCCAACATCGCCAACGATATATTTACTAATAAAAGCTTTTTCATAATTCTTTTTGATAAAACTGATTAGAAACCAATGTTAATACCAAATGTAAATGACTTTGTCTTTGGATACCACCAGCAGTAGCTCAATGGCTTCTCTGGATCTACATCATCTGGCAGACTGCTGAAGGTGGCAATGTTGTAAGCGCTGAAATAAACACGGCACTTAGTCATCCACAACTTAGAAATCAACTTAGATGGCAGAGAGTATCCCACCTCGATATTTCGGATAGACCAGAAATTACCATTGCGTACCCAGATATTGTTCTGATAAGAACCTGTGGAACGTTCTGAATCAACTGCATCGAATCCATTATAAACAGGACGTGGATAAGTAGCATTCACGTTGCGAGGATCAGAAGGGTCATCAGTATAGTAACCCCAAGCCTTTGTTACCTCATGGGTACCCATGTTACTCCAACCACTGTAGCTGATAGCTGGTGAAAGGAATACAGAGCGACGCAGATAAGCATTCATGATCATGCGGGCATCGAAGCCCTTGTACTCGAAACCGAGGTTGAAGGTAGGAATCATCTCAGGAATGATGGTGTATGAATCTGGAACCATATCCTTTGAGTCGATCACACGGTCACCATTGATATCCTTGAAGACTGCAGTACCCAACTGCTGTGATCCATTAGAGAAGCTGTTGTATGGATACTTCTCTGGATGAGCCTTGGCATCCTCTGCTGATGTTGCAATCAGGTTAGGATCAGAAGCCCACTGGTCGAACTTATAGATGTTCCATCCACCCACACGGTTAGTACCTGTCTGAGCCTGCTCATAGAGTTCGGCTACCGAAGTATTATCATAGATTCTATGACCTGCCTTGCGCTGCCACTCTACATCCGGTGCAGTTTCATCGATGTCGGTAATCTTGTTGGTATTGAAGGTAAGCTGACCCTCTACGAAATACTTGAAGTCCTTGCCAATGTTACCGCGATGACCGAGAACAAGCTCGAAACCACGGCTTTCTACCTTACCGTATGAATCCTGTGCCACAGGCACACCGAGAACAGTCTCAGGAATAGTAGAACGGGAAACGAGGATGTTAGAACGCCACTCCTTGAAGATATCGAAGTTACCATAGAGCTTCTTGTTCCAGAGACTCCAGTCGAGACCTACGTTCACCATCTTGGAGATTTCCCACTTGTTGTTCAGGTTACCCGCCTTGCTCTCTGCATAACCAGGGATGTTGGTAGCGTTGTAACCGAAACCATAACCAGTAGCTGTACCATAGATACTCTGATATGGATAACGGCCTGAACCAGTGCTAGACTGACCAGCCTCACCGTATGAAGCACGGAGCTTCAGGAAATCTACGAATCCAAGCTTCTTCATCCAAGACTCCTCAGAGAGTACCCATCCGGCAGATGCACCCCAGAAGGTTCCCCAGCGATTGTCTGGTGAGAAGTTGTCGCAACCCATACGTGAGAAATTCACGGAAGCGATATATTTGTTGGCATAATCGTAGGTTCCTGCGAAATTGTAAGCCAGATAACGGTTGGCAGACTCGCTACCAGTAATCTCATTGCGATAGTAACGGGCAAAGGCACGAGCATCAACATTGTGCTTGCCGAAGCTGTTCTTGTAGCTTACGCCACCATACATATTCAGATTGTAGTAATACTCACGCTGATTGGCTGAAGGATTACTCAAAGCTGCCTTGGTGGTGTACTTGGTATAAGTAAACTGACTAACATCAGTAACCTTCAAGTTATCGTAGTCATAATTCCAGGAGTCCATATTGGCTGTCTGGGTTGACTCGAAAGTCTCGTAAGCATCAAAACTGATGGTACCGAACAAGCCCAGACCCTTCAGTACAGGACTCAGATCATACTTGGCATTGATGGTAGAATACAAGTTACGGCGACGGTTCTTCTCCAGACCGGAACCACCCAAGTAACGTACCGGGTTGTTGGCGGTAGATGAAGAGTAGATACTGCCATCAGGGTTATGGGTAGGAGCCATAGGGTTTGCCTCGATGACACCGAAGGTTACGAGGTTGAACACACCCTCAGTAGGCTGAGAGATGTTGTCAATACGTCCACCCAGATCCACAGATACATTCAGATACTTGGAAACATCGATATCGATGTTGGAACGGAGGTTCCAGCGGTTCAGTACGTGCTGGGTGCTGTAGCCATCGTTCATCTCTGTACCCTCGGTATTCCACATACCCTCCTGACGCAAGTAAGAGAAGCTTACATAGTAGCGGGCACGCTGGTTACCACCACTCAACTGCAGGTTGGTGCGGTACTGAGGAGCAGAAGAACGATAGAGCTGGTCTGACCAAGATGTATTGAAGTACTGATACTTGCGGATATCATCATCGGCGAACTGACCACCATCACATACGAACTTATAGTTGTCGAGCTGTTCCTGGGTGTACATTGGATCCATACCGCTCAGGTAGCGCACCTGATTACGGGTCATCGCCATATTGTAAGAGTTCTGAATCTCCATCTTGTTGGCGAGAGTCTGGAAACCAACCTCCTGTGTAAAGTCGATCTTGGTCTTTCCGGCAGTACCACGCTTGGTGGTTACCATAATCACACCATTGGCACCACGCATACCATAGATGGCAGAAGCTGCAGCATCCTTCAATACGGTAATGCTCTCGATAGGATAAGCATCAAGGAAGGAGAGGTCACGCTCTACGTTATCCACGATGATCAGTGGAGAGCGGGCACTCTGGTTGGTGGTGCGGATACCACGGATGAAGAGGAAGCTCTCCGACCATCCTGGCTCAGACGACCACTCGTAGGTCTGCACACCATTCAGTGTAGAAGTGAAGGCATTCTGAAGAATGGTAACAGGATGCTTCTGCAACTCCTCGCCAGATACAACAGAGCGGGAATCTGTCAAAATCTTCTTTTTCTGCTCTGCGAAAGGAACTGGTGCCATGTGCTCATACTCATCAACGGCATCCTCCATCTTGATGACGTAGGTACCATCAAATGTAGTTACCTTCTCCTGGGCATTCTTGTAACCCAGACTGGCTACACAGATTTCGTCGCTAGGATTTACCTTCTTCAAGGTAAAGTAGCCGTCCTTGTCGGTCAAGGCGATACGGCTTTCCTCTGCCACGTTGACAACAGCTCCAGGGATTGGGTCACCCTGGCTGTTGACGATTCGGCCTTTGAGCACCTGCTCCTGAGCCAAGACAGAGCTTGAAGCACAGAGAAGTGCACTCAGCATCAAGACTTTGCTTGATGAAGATACCTTATTATATATATTCTGAATATTATTCATACGATTCTATCATTAAAAGAGTTATTCTTTCCAACCATCGTTTTGGAAGTCCTGACCAATCTTCCAAACCTCAGCCTCTGGGATTGGATAGAGGTAGAACTTGTCCTGCCACTTGCGCTGCTGGGCTACCTTACGGGTAATAGTGCCATCTGCTGCCACATCTACACCATAGATATCACGGCCGAGTGCATCGCCTGCTACGTTCCAGCGACGTACATCCCACCAGCGGTGCTCCTCGAAAGCAAGTTCGATGGTACGCTCCTTGTGGATGAAATTGCGCATAGCTGTCTGGGAATTCAGGTCTGTACGGTCGGCTACATTACCCATGATACCGCCACGATGACGAATCTGGTCGAGCAGGTTGCAAACCTGTGTCTTGTTGCCTGCATAGTCAGCCTCGTTCAATGCCTCAGCATAGTTCAGAAGCAGTTCGCTATAGGTAAAGATCTTCCAGAGGCGCTTGGCTGTACCGCTGTGGTTACTGCTCAGGATGGTCTCAGGAATATACTTGCGTACATAGTAACCTGTTGGAGTAGCATTCTGGTTGCCGATAGGATTATCGCGATGACCATAAACCACATCAATGACATTGGTCTTGGTGCTGGTAGCCTGCCCCCACTCACAACCATTGTAAAGAACGGTAGCTGCGAGGCGTGGATCACGGTTCTTCCACATCTTCTGCTCTGTATAACCGCTCTCTTCGTTGATGGTAGGCTTGCCGTTTACATAAACCGGAGCACCTGTTGCATCATACTGCTTGAAAGGAGCTGAACCATCTTCCATATCATACATATCCACGAGGTTCTGGCTTGGGCAAAGACCACCCTGTCCACCTTCACCTACAGGAGTATCGGTAGAAATACCGCTCCAGCCGATGGCTACATCGTTGCGGAAGAAGATAACCTCAGGGTTCTTGTCAGTATAAGTGTTGAGTAACCAGGCATTGTTGTAGGCAGCTACACCTCCGTTGGTACGATCTTCCAACTTATAGTTCTCACCATAGTCAGCGATGAAGCTCGCAGCTGCGTCAGCAGCCTGCTGCCAGGTAACACCGCTCTGTGCTGAGTAGCGTGGACTTGCCATGTAGAGCATCATGCGAACATAGAGGGCACGTGCTGTAGGCTGGTTCACCTCGCCTGCATAGGTAGCATCGTTGGTCTCTGCGTAAGTCTTCAGACTGCTCTCGCATTCCTTTACCTCCTTGAAGAGATAATCCATGAAGGTCTTGAGGTCAGGGCGCTCTGTATAACCTGTCATCAGGTCACCGTTAGGGTCGAGCTCGGTTGTAACCAATGGCACCGGACCGTAACGGAGGAACAGTTCCCAGTAGAAATAGGCACGGAGGAAACGGGCCTCTGCAATATAGTTTGCCTTACGTGAATTGTAAAGTTCTACGTCAAGATCTGCAGGGCGAAGCTTGTTCTCTGTATCCTGCTGCAATGTGTTGATGGTGATATTGCACTTGCGGATACCACGATAGCGGCTCTCCCAAGGAGAAGTCAGCTCTGCTGCACCGCCACCACCATAATAGTTACCGATATTGAATGTGGTACGTGTACCTGATGTACCGATACTTGACTCAGCCAGATCGGTAGCAGCATCCATCCATGAGTTGTTCACGCGGTTGGCACCGTGAAGCAGGAAGTTGTAAGTATCGTTGTGGTTCTCTTCCAACAGAGTGAAGTTACCCAACACCTCAGCTTTTGTCAACTCATTGCTTGGCTGCTTGTCGAGGAAATTGCCGAAGGCGTCTTCGCAAGAGGTGAGCGTCATTGCTCCCATAACGAGCGCCAAAGCAAATATACTATATTTCTTCATTTTCGATTCTTTTTGAATGTTCTTGAATTAGAATACGACATTGAAACCTACGTTGACGGTCTTCAAGAGTGGATAACGGTTTGAACCGTTACTCTCTGGGTCAACCAAGTCGTCGAGATGATCCCATGTAAAGAGGTTATTGGCATTGATGTAGAAGCGAACATTGCTCATACCGACATGCTTAATCAACTCCTTAGGGAATGTATAGCTCAACTCGATGTTCTTCAGACGGACGAATGAACCGTTCTTCAGGAAGAATGAGTTCTGGCGCTGGTTGTGGTCACCGTTGCTTCCGTAATGGAGCAATGGATATTCTGCTGTTGCCAGGTTCTCTGCCTCGCTCTTTGCAGGGTTCCAGCGGTTCAGGTGGATATCCTTTACCTTACCGTTGTTCTGGAAGGCGAACATCGCATCACTGTCGTAGTAACGGGATACATGATCTACACCCTGGAACATTACTTCGAAACCGATGCCCTTATAGTTGGCGCCGAGTGTCAGAGCGTATGTGTTCTCTGGAATATCGCTGTAGCCGATGAATGTCTCATCACGGTCATCGATGAAGCCATCGTTATTCATATCCTTGTACTTCAGGTCACCAACCTTTACGTTTCCGTAGGTTGATACAGGGAAGTTAGGATTATCCAAGTCTGCCTGTGTTACGAAGCCCTCGCATACCAGACCGAAGTACTGGTTGATTGGGTGACCTTCGCGCTTGCGGTAAGCGGTCTTGTAAGCAGGCTCATCCATATTCTTGATCTTGTTGGCTGCATGAGAGAAGGTTGCACCGATATTATAGGTGAAGTCCTTGCCGATGTGATTGAAGTGATGGAGTTCCAACTCGTAACCCTTGTTCTGGGTCTTACCGAGGTTTCCGGCTGCCATTGTTACACCTACCCACTGTGGACGGCTCAAGTACTCGGTCAGGATATCGTTGCGATTCTCAACGAAGTAGTCGAAGTTACCGGTCAACATACCGTTGAACAAACCGAACTCAAGACCTACGTTGAACTTCTTGGCACGCTCCCATGTTACACCATAGTTAGGATACTGGCTTTCGAAAATACCGGTTTTACCAGTATTACCGAAGTAATAATCGTTGGAAATCTGGTTCCACTTCTCCTCATAGAGGAAGCGTTGAGCCACACCACCTACGGTATATACGTCGTTACCAACCTCACCGTAAGATGCACGGATCTTCAGGTTGTTCAACCAGTTTTCTGTTGGCTTCATAAACTCTTCCTGAGTTACACGCCAACCGAGTGAGAATGCTGGGAAGAAACCGAAGCGTTTGCCCTTGAGGAAGTTCTCTGAACCGTTGTAACCAACGTTAACCTCAGCCAAATACTTGTCATCATAACCGTAAGTTACACGACCTACGAGACCCTGATAGCGCTTGGCCAGGTCTGAGTTGTAACGGTAGTCATTCTGGTTGTAAAGTACCATACCGGTAACATCGTGCTTACCAAACTTGCGGGCGTAGTTGATCTGACCCTCCATATAGAGCTTATAAGTAGTAGAAGAGCCCTTAGAGTAAGCCAGGTCGCCGTCTACATTATATTTGGTATAAGCATCTGCACTTGTAAAGTTGTTACGGTCGTTCAATTCATAGGTTGCAAAAGCTGCACCGAATGTCTTCTTATAATAAGAGTCATAGTCGAATGAAACCATACCGCGAGCAGAAAGACCTGGAGTCAACCAGTCCATCTTGTAATCAGCAATGAAGTTGGTCTCATTGATAGTATTGGTTCCGCGATAGTATCCACCCTTGGCAAGGGCAGCCACTACGTTGTCCTGATATACGGCTGTACCACCATAGAGAGTCTTGGTTGTCTCACCATTCTGTACCTCATAAGATACTGGGAAGATCCAACCTGGAGTATGGTTGATACGTGCGAAGATATCATAGTTGGTAGAACTCTCGTTGGTGTTAGAACCATGACGGTTCTCGAAACGTGTACCGAAGTTTACGCTGAATGTCAAATCCTTAGAGAGGAAGAAGTCCATGTTGGCACGGAAAGCGTAACGGTTGTAACCAGGGCTTGAAGAGTTGCCGTATGCATCCTGGCTGAGGTTCTTGATTAAAGAGCCCTGATTGTAGATTTCACCAGATACATAGTAGCGCATACGCTTCGTACCACCACGTACACTTACATTATAGCGCTGAGATGGAGCCCAGTTGTTGAGCACCTCATCATACCAGTCTACATTAGGATAGAGAAGCGCATCAGCACCAGTCAACTCGCCGGCGCAGCTCTTGCGGTACATCTCGATGTCAGAAGCAGAGTACTGTGATGGAAGACCATCGTTCTTCAAAGCCTCCTCGAGGAGAGTTACAGAGTCATAAGAGTTCAGATAGTGAGGCTTACGGGTTGGAGTACCCCACATGAAGTTGCTGGTCAAGCTAACCTCTGGCTTCATATCCTTACCACGCTTGGTAGTAACGAGGATGACACCATTCGCACCACGCACACCATAAACGGCTGTAGCAGAAGCATCCTTCAATACAGAGATACTCTCGATATCATCAGGAGCAACCTGAGAGAAAGCACGCTCTACACCATCTACCATTACCAATGGAGCACCGTCGCCAGCGAAGGTTGCACGACCACGGATGTTGATAGTTGCATCATCGGCACCAGGAGCACCAGATACCTGGGTTGTTACGACACCTGGAATCTTACCGGCAATAGCCTGTGTTACGTTGGCTGTTGGAGTATTCAAGAGGTCATCGGCACTTACCTGAGAGATAGCACCTACGACACTCTCCTTCTTCTGATGACCGTAACCAACGACTACGACCTCATTGATTTTCTGACTTTCGTCCTTGAGAACCACCTTGATATTACGCTGATTGCCAACACGGATGTTCTGAGCAATCATACCGATATAGGAAATCTTCAAAGTAGCGTTCTCGTTCTTCACCTGAATCTTGAAGTTACCGTCGAAATCAGTAACAACACCATTGGTTGTCAATGCTTCCATAACAGTAGCACCGATGATAGGCTCACCCGATTCATCTGACACATTACCAGATACGGTAACCTGTGCTGATGCTCCTAAAGTAAGGAGCACCAGTGTCAGGGTCAAGAAAAACTTATGCAATATGTTATTGTTCATTGTTTATTCTATTAATGTTATTGTTGAAGTTCAGCCTCCGTTTAATACAAAGGCTTTCCAATATAGCAAGCTGCAGGATCCATCACAAGATAAGAACCATCAACGATCAGGAAGGCACGGAGCATCTCATTGGCATCACTACAAGGAGCAGTAAATCTCTCGATGTAAACCTTGCCGTTAGTACAGGTCTCTACAGCTACCACCTTGATGTCTGTACCAGAACGGGAAATGGTCATATTCACCTTGGCACCCTCCATATTCTGGCGGAACTCAGCCCACTCATCATCATTGGCTGGATAACCTTCATTATCCCACTTTCCTGAGGCATAAGAACCACCCCAGCCAAATGCATCGCTACGGATAACAAAATACTCTGAATAATTACCACCAGCACGCTCATCATCGGTGCTGACACAGAGGTTCCAGTTGTTCCAGTTACCACCACCTGATGTATGGTTGGTGAAACCAAGGTGCAATGAAGCACCGGAAGGAATCTGGAAATAATCAGAGAATTGTGTCCACCAAGCGGCTGAGCAATCAGAAGTTCCGATTTCGCTGGTTGTAACTTCTACAGCAGTCTGTGCCTGACACTCATTGGTATCCATGACAAGATAAGAACCATCAACAATCAGGAAGGCACGGAGAACCTCATTGGCATCATTGCAAGGAGCAGTGAATCTTTCGGTGTAAACCTTGCCATTTGTACAGGTTGCCACTGCTACTACCTTGATATCTGTACCAGAACGGGAAATGGTCATATCTACCTTGGCACCCTCCATATTCTGACGGAACACAGCCCATTCATCATCATTGGCAGGATAACCTTCATTATCCCACTTTCCAGAGGCATAGGAACTACCCCAACCAAATGCATCGCTACGGATAACAAAATACTCTGAATAATTACCACCATTACGTACATCATCTGTACTCAAACAGAGGTTCCAGTTGTTCCAGTTGCCAGTACCTGATGTATGGTTGGTAAACTTCAAGTGGATAGAACCATTTGCAGGAATACGATAGTAGTCAGAGAAGCTAGTCCACCAAGCAGCAGAGCAATCAGAAGTACCGATTTCGGTAGTAGGAGTACCATCCTCCTTCACAAACTCTACATTCTTGAAAGCTTCATCACCACCACCATTACCACCAATGGTCTTGTTCCAATCCTTCTCTTCCATCATGTTACGGATCAGGGTAACATTGTCGATAGAGACGGTGTTGGTCTCTTCGGCTGTCAACTTGCTGTCTCCACCTATATATATATAAGGTAAAGAGTTGATGGAATCAACCAAAGTCTTGTACTTGAAAGAGGTAGCACTTGATGATGTCTGATAACCGGAAAGGCTCTTCTTACCATCAACGTAGAGCTGGTAACCTTCAGTAGAAAGCTGAAGGGCTACGAAATGCCACTCGTTAGGAGAGAGAATACCTGTCTTCACAGAAGAAGGGTCATTCTCATTCAGGTTCAAACTCTGCAACTGGGTAGGCTTGTTGTAAACCACCTGACCATTGGCAGTGATATAGAAGCGAGCACTGATATCATTACCAGCTGCATCCTTCTCATCTGAACCAAATGAGATAAGAGGGCGTGTCAAGTCAACATCTGCGACTGTTCCGTCCTCAGCTACGGCTGCATCAATCTTTACAGCGAAAGTGATGGCAGCACCATTTTGCAACTTCACACCATTGAAAGGATTGGCAATCTTGGCACCACCCTTACCATTGATGTGCAATACATTACTTGCGAGGGTCTCATCATTGGTCACCTCACATGACTCATCGTGACTGATCATGTCTGAATACTCAGGTTTCTCTTCTGAATACTCAAAGTCATAAGTTGCCACTGTTGTCTTAGATGGGTAAATCTGTCCGCCAGCAGGATCGTCCTGCCGGCCCCAGTCATCACCACAAGCAGTGAAACTTAATGCCACCATGATAGCCCAAGCAAACGAAAGCAAAGTTTTTCTTATCTTCATAACTTAATGCTTTTAGGTTATTTTGTTACTATAATATAGGTTATTTAAAAATTTTAAATCCATTTACAGTGGCAAAAGTACAATTAATCAGATTATATTGGGTGGACAAATGGGTTTTATAGGTGGACAAACGCATAAATAGTGGATTTTTAAGGGATATTACGTGCTTATCCACCAGTTGTGTACCCACACACACAAAACAAGGGGTTACTTGACTTATATCAAGCAACCCCATGATTTTATTTTGCTTACTTAACAAATTATCACATCCTGGAACATTATTTCTTCAAAGAATCCAAGGAGAACTATGCCATATCTGAACCCTAAGAATCCAACTGATCCTTATATGCAGTTGGCGAAATACCAAACTGCCTGGTGAAGCAACGGGTGAAATACTTCGGATCGTTGAAGCCTACACGGTAGGCTATCTCCGTGATATTTCGGTTGGAAGTTTTATCAGCCATCATCTTGCGCGAGATGTCGAGACGGTAGTTGCGGATAAACTGGGCTGTTGGCAAGCCTGTCTCCTGGGAGAGATTCTTGCTCAGCACACTGCGGGATATGCCCAAGGCATCTGCCAGTTCCTGAACTCCGAACTCAGAATTATCGTAGTTTTTCTCCAACACATCCATCACTTCTTCCATGAATGGACGCATATTCTCCTCTACCATCTTCCTGTCAACCTCAATGCTCTTCTTCTGACTGTCCTGATAACGCTTCTGGTTCTGCAGAATCATCTGGATGCGACTCTGCAGCTTTTCAGGTTCATCACTTTCCTTCATCGCTGCCTCGATAGGACGGTACAAAGCCTCAACTTCCTCTTCGCGCATCTTGTTGAGACGGCGCACATAAGCATATTGGAGCAAGGCGATGATACCTATTATAATAAGAGTAACAAACCACCAGCTCTTCCAGAAATAAGGAGTAATCTGAACTTCTACAGAGATCACCTGCTCCTTGTCGGAATTGATAGATGGGATATATTTTACCTCAAACTTATAGTCTCCAGCTGGCAGAGTGGAATAACGCACACTATGCTGACCAGCCTTGAGCTGAACCCACTCATTCTCGTATCCCTTCATGCGATAAAGGTACACGCCCTGTGTCTCGCTGCCATAATTGAGCGCTGAGAAAAAGAGGGTAAACGACTTATCACTCTCATGGATACGTAACTTTCTGGCGATGGAGATGTCTTCTTCCAGATAATCGCTGCCGGCAAAGACAGGCTGGTTATCTACCAGAAGTTCGGTAAAGCACAACTTCCCAGCCTGATGAACAGAACGGTTTATGCCCTTCACTGCCATCATACCCGCATCGGTGCCCAGGAATATTTCGCCCTTGGCATTGCGGATGGCTCCATTGAAATAGAACTGCGAACTGATCAGACCGTCTTCACGGGAGAAACTGCAGAATGCCTCGGTCTTCGGATTGAAGATAGAGAGTCCGTTATCGGTAGCTATCCACAGCATGCCCTGGTTATCTTCTACAATACCTTTAACGATGTTGTTGGCAAGTCCGTTGTTGGTGGTATACGACTTCACTTGAGTCTTTCCGTTTTTATCGCTGGTATAGCAATACAGACCGTAGCCGTTACTGCCCATCCATATCTTTCCATCCTTAGCCTGGCAGAAAGACAATATCTTATCGAAGACTCCGCTCTTCGGATTGTCGAGTTTATACTGATGATACGTCACAGCGAAATCGCCCTTGCCATGAGGACGCGACTTGAGGTCGACCTCTACCATTCCCCGCACACACCCCATCAGCAGTTTGCCCTTTCGGGTTATCAGAGAACCAATGCAGCCGCGCACTTCCAGACATCCCCTGAAAGGTTCGATGAGTTGGCGGCGCTTCATATCATAGAAGAAGAGACCATCATTGGTTCCGAGCCACATACCATCATTGATAGAATCGTAAGCCAAGGCACCGGCAAAGTTAAGTAAATGCTGATGCTTTGCATCTGTCACCAGAGGAATAATCTTGCCCGGCTGCTGGAGATTCATCACTGCAAAGCCCGTACCCCAGGTACCAATCCAGAGCTGATTGCGGTTATCGGCTGCAAGAACCGAGACGGTATTATGCGGCAAACCGGAATTTGCCATCGTATAATGAACAAAGTTCATGCTGCCTGGAGCCAAGGCATTGAGACCTCCCTCTACGGTTCCTACCCACAGGGTTCCGTCAGCTGCCGCATACATGGCATTGACTGCGTTGGGAGAGATGCTGCCTGGGTTGGCGGGGTCGTGACGGTAGAATGCCAAATCCAACTGACGTGGAGCCAACTTGATAACACCACCAGTCTCGGAACCTACCCATATCTGTCCGTTCTTTGAGAAAAGACTGTTGATAAAGTTGCTGCTCAGCGGATTCACAGCCGTAGCAGTGTTCCAATGTTCTATCTCTCCGGTCTTATCATTGAAGATATCTACGCCACAGAGCGTTCCTACCAGAAGTTTGTCATCTGGAGAAACGGCAAGGCTCGTCACTACTTCGTGCTGAAGCGAATGGTCGGTAGCAGAGCAATGGAATTCCTGCTTGCCACTATTAAACAATCCGCGATTCGTACCCATCCATATCTTGCCATGATACGAGATGATGGCACCGCCATACCAGCCTTCGAGCGGAGGGAATAGGGATGAGATGTTCTTTGCTACGAGCTGATTGTTCTTCACTGAGAACTCGCTCACCACTCCATTGTTGCATAATACAACCGTTCCTCTGCGATAGACATCACAGATTCCAAGGTCGGGAGCATTATAAAGATAGGATGTGGACAAGACGCTGTTCACCTCGCCCTTTTCATTAAAACTGAAACGGGTAAGCTGATTGACAGACAGCATCCATATATTGCCCTTTGCATCACAATATATTCGGGTGCAAAGGTTCTTGAATACTTTATTGAGTTGTGCCTCTACCTGGCTGTTCTCACAAGGTGGAACAACTGGCTGCATGGTATTGAGGTCGAGCACCTGCGGACCTTCTTCGAAAGCCACCCAAAGGCGCTTGAACGGATCTTCGCAGACATTACGGCAACTGTTGCTTCGCAGACTGATTCCTACAGACCCCAAACCGAAGTTCATGAAATTGAAGCCATCGTAGCGCACCAATCCACCACCATGCGTACTAATCCATACAAAGCCGTAAGAGTCCTGAAAGATATCATCAGCAAAATTATTCGGCATACCTGCAGCCATATTGAGATAGCTTACATTATAGCGACTAGGCAGCCCACCTTGCGCAAAACTGCTCAAGGTTATGAAAAAAATGCTTATTATAGAAAGAATGTATCTAATCACCATTTATTGCTCTTGTTGCTGATGCTTTCATTTCTGTTCTTTGCGATCATCAATTTTGGCATAAATAAATATGCCTGCTGCCAAAAGCACCAAAAAGCCATACATAATAAACAATCCAGTATCCATAATTATTTTCCTTTCTTTTTGTTATTTTTATCTTTGTCCTTTCGTAAACAGTACAATCCTAAGGCAAACAGCAATGCCGCAACTACAACTGCACCTATTACAACCCATGTTGAGTCTTCTTGACCAAACATTTTGGCTAAAACATAGCCCGTTATTAAATATTTAGATATATCTAATAGCCACTTTCCGATTTCTCCAAACATTTTTATTAAGTTTTTAAACTTCTGCTTGCAAAAGTACGAAGAAAAAATGAAACGAAAGAATTTTTATCAAGAAAAAAACGTTCCTAGAAGTGTAAATTTGCAACTCTAGGAACGTTCATATAGGAATATACTTGCGTTGGCAATTGAAAGTACTTTCATCAGGCATTGAAAGTACTTTCATCGGGCAACGAAGCTACTTGCGTTTTAGAACTCAAGCACCATTGCCTGGCGAGGACGGAGCTTCACGTTCTTGTTGATAAGAACGGAGCGACCGTTTGTAACATCCGTAGCCTTGTCATGAGAACCGATAATCTCTGCATAACGGCTCACATTGAGTTCGTTGGCTTCATTCTTACCATTGATAATGGTCATCACATTCTTACCCTTGTATTGACGGGCAATGACATAAACACCATTCTGAGGACAGAACTGAGTCTGCTTTCCCTTAGTAATCACTTCATTTCCCTGACGCCAATGCAAGAGATTGCTCAACCAGTTGAACATCTGGTTTTCAGCATTCGTTCTTCCTTCTGCTGTGAAAGCATTATGCTGATCACCAGTCCATCCACCAGGGAAGTCCTTACGAACATTACCATCGGTAACACTCTTAGTACCATTCATCAGGACCTCAGTACCATAATAGAGTTGAGGAGTACGGTTGACTGTCAGAAGAAGTGCCAACGCCTGCTTCAAAGCTAATGAGTCTTTTCCCTCACCCAAGAATCGGTCGGTATCATGATTTTCCACAAATGCCATCACACTCTTTGGATTAGGATAGAGATAATCGTAGCAGAATACATTGTAGATACGATTCATTCCATTCCACCAATCATCCGTCTCTTCCTTCTTGGCACTATTGATACGATCGTAGAAGGCAAAGTCCATGACAGTCTTCAGATAACTGTTTTTCTCTGACAGTTTGCTGTCTTTCTGCCAAGCAGCCGTATAAGCAGGCTCTGTTACCCAAGTTTCACCTACGGTATTAAAGTTAGGATATTCCTGATCCAGCGTCTTCATCCACAAAGCCATGGCATCACGGTCTGCGTATGGATAAGTATCCATGCGAATACCATCTATACCAACTGTTTCAATCCACCACTCGCTGTTTTGTATAAGGTATTTGATGACATGTGGGTTGCGCTGATTCAAATCTGGCATAGAAGGCACAAACCAGCCATCTACAGTCTCCTTAAAGTCAACTTTGCTGGCATAAGGATCCAAAACCGGCGTCAACTTATAGCTGGTCTGCTTATACATATCATTCACAGTGCGTGCTCCATCCATAGTACCTATCTTTTTCAGATGTTCAGGAGTCTGATATTCAGGAAGAAGCCACTCTGGAGTATTAAACCAGTCTTTGGATGGCATATCAGCAACCCAAGGATGCTCAAAACCGCAATGGTTGAAAATCATATCCATCACCACCTTCAATCCCTTCTGGTGAGCCTCATCAATCAACTTTTTGTATTCAGCATTGGTACCGAAACGAGGATCTACACGATAGTAATTGGTAGTAGCATAACCATGATAAGTACTGTTCTTACCATCATTAGGACTATCATTCTCCAATACTGGAGTAAACCATAATGCGGTAACACCCAACTGGTTGAAATAATCCAAATGCTGGCGGATACCTTCCAGATCACCTCCATGACGAAGACTTGGTGCCTTACGGTCGCAAGTTTTGTCTCTCATAGCCTTGAAAGCATCATTCTTAGGATTGCCATTTGCAAAGCGGTCTGGCATCAACATATAGAGTACATCCTCATTGCTAAAGCCTATGCGCTTATCACCAGCCATTTCACGGTCTTTCAGTTGGTACTTCACCTTCTTGACAGACTTACCCTGCTTGAATTTCAAGGTCATTTCTCCCGCCTTTGCACCCTCTAAGTTGAGATAAACCAAGAGATAGTTAGGAGATTCTAGTTTTGCGACAGAATCGACGCGAACGCCAGGATAATCAATCTCAACATCCGCATTTCGCACGTCTTTACCATACACCATCAACTGGAGAGAAGCATCCTTCATACCTACATACCAGTTGGTTGGTTCAATGCGGTCAACAGAGACCACTGCATTCATGCTCATTGTACCCATAAGCAACATTAACGATACAAATATTTTTCTCATTTTCTTATAGATTTAGTCATTAGTAAAATTATATTTTATAATGAATTTTTCCTGATGATATCTTGAATCATTGCCAACTTTCATGCTTATTTAGCATAAAGAATCAAAGCTGACTGTGCATCTACCAAGACCTCCTTACCACTAACAGGCATACCGATACCCTCCTCATTGATGATACCATTGCAACAAGCCACATGATATTCACCCTCAGGAATAGCGACAGACTTTGCCTCACGGTTTGTATTCAAGATGACAATAATATTCTTCCAAGCGTCTATGCCTTCCAGATTCTTGAGCATGAAAGCCACAAGGCAGCCCTCATTCTTCACCTGATTAACAGCATCAGGACTGACAGTTGGCAAGAACTCCAGGTGCTCACGTACCTTTTCTGCAGTAGCCAAACGGAATGCAGGATGATTCTTACGCAATTGGATTAAATTGCGATAATACTCAAAAACCTGTGGATATTTCTTGAGATGATCCCAGTTGAACTGATTGATGCTATCAGGAGAATTAAAACTGTTGTGAACACCCTTCTTGTCACGCAACATTTCCTCTCCTGCCAAGATAAACGGTACACCCTGAGAAGTGAAAACTGCAGTCTGACCCAGCAAATCCAAGCGGATTAACTCAGCCAAGCGGTCACTTTCAGAAACAGACGGATCTTTCAAGCCTGGAATACTTGCCTTCAAACGATCTACCAGACACATATCATCATGGCAACTAACATAGCTAATCTGCTGAGTAGGATTGTTAGTCCAAGGTTTCTTGTCGTAATTTACCTCATTCATATCCACCTGTGGATGGGCAATACCACCAACGATACCAAACTTCAGGCTCTCCTCCTCTCCAGGAATACCAGCCAACAATGCGCCCTTGGTATCATCAGAGAAAGGACCACGAAGAGCATCACGCATATCATCGCTAAAAGCACCGATGCCATGGAGTTGTGGCGTATTAGCCTTCACTGCCAACTTCTCTGTAGGATAAGCACAGCTTCCAGCGCTCCATCCTTCACCATATATATAAATAGAAGGATCAATCTCATCAACAGCCGCACGAATCTGATTCATCGTCTCGATATCATGCACGCCCATCAGGTCAAAACGGAAACCATCTATATGATATTCATTCACCCAATATTTCACACTCTCTATCATAAACTCACGCATCAATGGTTTCTCGGATGCAGTCTCATTGCCACAACCAGAACCATCAGAATACTTACCATCCACCGTCTTGCGATAATAATAGTCAGGATAAGTACGCTGGAAATTGCTGCCGTTGATGTCGAAAGTATGATTATATACAGCATCAAAAATCACACGGATGCCTGCCTTATGAAGTGCCTGCACCATCTGCTTGAATTCCTTGATGCGGACTGCAGGATTATATGGGTCAGTAGCATAACTGCCTTCTGGTACATTATAATTCTTCGGATCATAGCCCCAGTTAAATTGTGGCTTGTCCAGTTTAGTTTCATCAACAGAAGCAAAATCAAAACAAGGCTGGAAGTGTATTGCATTGATACCCAACTTCTTAAGATATTCAATAGCTTTTGGTTCGGTAAGAGCAAGATACTTACCTTTATACTTCAAACCCGAAGTTGGAGAAATAGAAAAATCACGGAAATGCAACTCATAGATGATAAGATCAGCAGGCGATTTCAATGCAGGACGCACATCATTTTCCCAACCTTCCGGGTTGGTCTGACTCAGATCAATGATGGCTCCACGATTACCATTGACGCCAACAGCCTTAGCAAATGTACCCGGACATTCACCCTTTCCCATATCAAAAGTATAGAACTTTCCCTTCAAGTCACCCTTTACGGTAGCTTCCCATCGGTCCTTACCTACGCTTTTCATCTTAACGGTTTTGATAGGTTTTCCTGTGAAACCGTCTTTATAAATACGGATTTTTACACTCGGTTTTGCACTACTGGAAGAAACCTGTGGAGTTGCACCAGTTACACCATCTACTTCAACAGAAGCTGTAGGTGAATTCAAAGAGAAAGTAGTTTTATCCTTAGAATAGGACATTTCATTGAAAGCACCTTGTGCCATCAATGAATGGGGAACTAAAACAGCAGTCAAGGCTACTAATAATTGATTTTTAATGCTCATACGGTTAAGTTTTTGCTAGATTGAGAGAAAATCCGAACAAGAATTATTCTCTATTTCATGTATAAATATAGACTTTTAACTAAACAATAGCTATTATACTATCTTTTTTCTTGCATAAAACACCTACAAGAGCGTATTTTATGCAGAAATAGGCAGAACCAAACACGCTCATTTTTAGCGTATTTGATTCCACCTTGCCATTCGGTCGGAAATACAGAAAATACGGCGAATATAAAAACCCTGTTTTTTCATGAATTTCACAACCAAAGTACACCAGTTAAAATTTTAAAGTTTATTTTGCAAGCAATGAGATGGCAAAACCACCACCACGAGCTTCTTTAATCTTCAAAACATCACCCTTCTTCACAGTCTTGTGAATAATCTGATAAGACTTAGGGTTCTTTTCATAATCAGCATTCTTGCCATCCTGATAAATCGCGCAATCATACTTCTTGCCCTTATCGAGGAAATCAAGTTTTACAACAGAAGTACGGGCAGCATCAGTCTTGCCACCAACAAACCAGTTGTTTGTACCCTTAGCCTTACGAGCAACAGTAATATACTTAGCAGGTTCAGCCTCCAGATACTTAGAATCATCCCAGTCGCAAGCAACATCACGAATGAACTGGAAGGCATCATCATACTTCTCATAATGCTCAGGTAAGTCGGCTGCCATCTGCAAAGGACTGTACATCACGAGGTAAAGAGAAAGCTGACCGCAGAGAGTAGAATGCACATAACTCTGATTGTTGCTCCACTCAGAAAGCTTGGTTTCGAAGATACCTGGGGTATAATCCATAGGACCACCCTGCAAACGGGTGAATGGCAACATCACGGTATGATAAGGAACAGAACCGCCAAATGCCTCATACTCAGTACCTCTTGCACTTTCGTTACCTACCAGGTTAGGCCATGTACGGCAAATACCAGTAGGACGGGTAGCCTCATGAGCGTTCACCATAATATGATGCTTAGCAGCAGTCTCGATGACACGCTGATAGTGATTATTCATCAACTGGCTGTAGTGATACTCACCTCTTGGAATGATGTCACCCACATAACCAGTCTTCACTGCATCATAACCATACTTGTTCATCAGATTGAAGGCATTTTCCAAATGACGCTCATAGTTGAGTGCTGCAGAAGAGGTCTCGTGGTGCATCATCAACTTAACACCCTTAGAGTGCGCATAATCATTGAGCATCTTGATATCGAAGTCAGGATATGGAGTTACGAAATCAAAGACATCCAGTTTCTGATGACCGAACCAGTCTTCCCATCCTTCGTTCCAACCTTCAACCAATACTTCCTGCAAACCATTCTTTGCAGCAAAGTCAATATAGCGCTTCACTTCCTCATTGGTAGCACCATGAGTACCATTAGGCTTACACTTGCTATAATCAGTAACACCCAGACGAACAGAAGGAAGATCATTCGTATAACTCCATGTCTTGGTACCTACAATCATGTTCCACCATACACCACAGTACTTGGTAGGGTGAATCCAGGAAGTATCCTCAATCTTGCAAGGTTCATTGAGGTTCAATGTCAACTTGCAAGAAAGCATATCACGCGCATCATCACTCACGAGAACAGTACGCCAAGGTGTATTGAATGGAGTCTGGATAAAGCCCTTGCGACCTACAGCATCAGGAGTCAACCAAGACTCAAGCACGAGATTCTTCTCGTCGAGGTTGAGGTGCATGGTAGGATAATCCAGACAGGCAGCCTCATGGATATTGATATAAAGACCATCCTTCGTCTTCAACTGAAGGGAAGTCTGCACGCCCGTATCAGAGAAAACAGTAGTAGAAGAATTACTCTTATATTTCTCACGATTAGCAGCGATGATAGGACGGATACCTGTCAGCGGAGTGATGTTGTACTCATACTCCTGTGTATCATAATCACCTGGAATCCAGTATGCAGTATGATCACCAGCCATTGCAAACTGAGTGTGCTCCTCCTGAATCACGAAGTAATTCAAAGACTCCTGCTGAGGGAACTCGTAGCGCAAGCCCATACCGTAATCATAGACACGGAAACGGATGGTAATATTACGATTGGAAGAAGCCTGATTGAGGTTTACCTCCAACTCATTGTAATGATTGCGAATGGTGGAAGTTTCACCCCAGACAGGTTTCCAAGTCTCATCAAAAGTAGAAGTCTTGCTACCGGTCTCGGTAAAGCCATCCATCAAATCCGTTTCTTCCATCCCCTTAGAGGCATGCTTATCCTTTGCCAACTCCAAACCGAGATGGGAAGGCTTACAGACAGTCTTGCCTTTGTAACTCATCTCATAAGTAGGCTGACCATTACCTGTCAGGGAGAAGGTCAGAGAAACATTCCCGTCAGGAGACTTGACGGTCTGAGCTGCTGCAAACATTGGGAGCAACAAGCCCATAAGTAAAATACTGATTTTCTTCATATTTATTGCTATTGTTTTCTACACTGCAAAATTAGTAAAATCTTGGAAATATACAATATTATAATATACAATAAATCAAAAAGGGGTGTGCAAACGTTTGCACACCCCTCATTCTTTTGTCTAAAATACTGACTAAAAGTCATTCTATTCTAAGCAAAAGCTATTTCAAACTAACGAGAAACGTTTCAATGCTTTTGAAGAAATCTTAGTTTCTTCCAGCCTGTGAAATCATTTCTGTCAACTGATTCATAAAAGCAGCATCCTTTGCCAGATCCTCGATATTAAGGTGCATACGATAGCGCCAGTAATGCTTAGGATTAGCAGGGATATTGATACGCTCTGCATTCGCATCAGGCAAGCGGAGATGCTCGTCGATAGCAAGCCAATCCTGAATACTCAACACACAGAGCATAGAAGGAGAGGTCAGATGACGTGAGATAATATCCTTGGCAAGCCAACCTGGGAGCGGATGAGGAGCAGGACCCTGACGATAGAGCATCGTATTATAATACTCCTGAGTACGCTGGATATTCTCATCCCACCACTGACGGAGGGTAGGCATATCATGACTTGAAATGGTACAAACCGAGCGATAAGGATTACGGCTCAGATGACCGAACTTCACAGAAGGATCCTTAGGCATGCTCTGCAGCTCCAGGCTCAAGATCTTCAACTCATTCATTACCCATGGCACACAATCAGGCACCATTCCGAGGTCTTCGGCACATACCAACATGCGGGTAGCCTGAACCAACTTAGGCAATTTCTTCATCGCCTCACCATACCAATACTGGTTGTTGCGACGATAGAAATAATCATTATAAAGACGATTGAACGCAGCCTTGTCGTTATCATAAAGTGACTCAAAGATGAAATCAAACTGAGCCGAGATACGTGGGTGGAACAATCCCGGATTACGATGATCACGAACGAAGAGCACATCGCTAATCAGAGCATAGAGACCATCACGGAGCCAGATATCCTTCTGAGCGGTAGCACCTTCAAACAAAGCTTCCACCTTGCGCTGGCTATTCACCTCCGGTTTCATCTGATAACGCTCGTCATCCAAGCGGTCGAGATATTTCTCCTTCACTTCGTCAGCACGCTCATGGAACATGCGGTTCAGAATCCAGTCGGTAATGAAAGGACGGGTGAATCTATCCTCCTGGAAATTAAGGCCATAAGAACGAATCTCATCTGCCGTCATTCCCAACGCAGGAGCAAACTGACCCAGCAATCCGTGAACAGAATCTACAGGAATCTCCCAGATACGGAAGAAACCGAGTACATGGTCGATACGGTAAGCATCAAAGTACAGAGACATGTTCTGGAAGCGGCGAACCCACCACTGGCAACCATCCTTCAACATTTCATGCCAGTTGTAAGTAGGGAATCCCCAGTTCTGGCCATTTGCAGAGAAATCATCAGGTGGAGCACCCGCCTGTCCATTGAGATTGAAGTACTTAGGCTCCACCCACACATCACAGCTATAGCGGTTTACACCGATAGGAATATCACCCTTCAGAATAACCCCCTTTGCCTTAGCATGCTCGTGAGCCGCCTTCATCTGTGTATTTAATACATACTGTACGAAGTAGAAGAATTCCACCTCCTTGTATGCTTTACTCTTAGAATCGCTCAATGATTTACGCTCAGCTTCATCCCATACCTTATGGTCTGGCCACTGAGAGAAATCGGCAGTGCCATACTTGTCACGCAAGTAAGAATACTGTGCGTAAGGCACAAGCCACTGTTCTGTTTCCTGAAAAAATGCCTGAAAATCGGCACTCTTTAACATTTGTTTTCCTTCCTGTTCGAAGATTTGGTGCAAATAGTTTATCTTGAAATCATTTACTTTCTCATAATCTATCTGAGGGAGCGCATTGAGTTCTGCTCTCGTCTTTTCAGCCTCAGCGCGCTTCTTGGCATCCTTCAACTCTGGTAATGCAAGAAGATCTGCATACTGAGGATGAATAGCGAAGACACTGATACAGCTGTAAGGATAAGAGTCTGTCCAGGTATGCGTGATAGTCGTATCATTGATAGGCAAAAGCTGAAGAACCTTCTGACCGGTTTTAGCCACCAGATCGATCATGCTCTTGAGATCACCGAAATCACCGATACCGGCACTCTTCTTACTTCTGAGTGAGAAGACAGGCACCAATGTACCCGCCAGCTTACGGTTCCAACGCTCCAGGAACGACTGGCTCAACTCATAAGAAATCAACGTACCGCTCTTCATCTCAGGGATTTCAATAGAACGGTTGTAACCTGTTTCCCAAAGACATTCCTTCTTTTCATTGAGCGCTACGAACTTGAATTCCAGATAGTTGACAGCTAAAGTCTCCACATTGATATCAACAGTCCACTCATTGTAAGCCTGCTGAACCATAGGAAGAGCATGGTTTTTGTCCCAAGCACCGAGTGCAGGATCAGAACCTACTACTGCTAAACGTTCACCCTCACGAAGTTGTGGAGCACGAACAATCAGGCGGATCGTCTTAGCAAAGGAGTGTTCTTTCACCTTGCCTGGTTGCTGATGGTTGATGCAGTCAGTAAAGGCGCTACTATAGAGGTAAGAATCCTCAGGAATATCATGCCAACGGTCATACAAAGTATAGTCACTGGCACGCTCAGCCGTACAGTTCAACTGATGCCTCGCCAATTGCCATTCAGCCTTGGTGCAAAAGCCATCTCTACTTACACTATAAAAGTAGGAATTGTTCTTAGACTTTGGGGTACCATCCCAATCGAATGACCAGCGAGAGCCATCCTCAGTCCCCATTTTATACTGGACCTCCTTCCCATCAACTGTCATATTCAAAACGAGTTCCTCGCCATAGACAGTTTTATAATCTATATTAAAATGAAACACCATAAGATACAAAGGTTATTATTTACGCTGCGAAGGTAATATTAATTATCGAAAAATCAAACATTTTTTGCTCAAAAATCACAAAAAGGTTGCGCAATCGGTTGCACAACATTTTTTGCAATTTAATACATTTTACTTATCTTCTTACTTATTTTTCCTTGATGAAGGAAACAGATAAAGCGCCGCATATCAGCAAGATACCAGCCACTATCATCATGTCACTCTGATGAGAACCCACCAGGCTCAAAACAGCACCACCACAGATGGCAGCCACGATTTGAGGGATGCAAATCGTTCCATTGAAAAGGCCCAGATAAGCACCCATGTGTCCATATCCCTGCAGGGCATTGGTAACAAAAGTGAACGGCATTGCCAACATGGCAGCCCAACCAGCACCAATCATCAGGAATGAAATAAACTGCAGATATGGGTCATGCAGGAAAGGAATCAGTGCGAAACCGACACCACCAATGACCAGACTGACCGCATAAGCCATCTTGGTATTCTTAAACTGAGGCAGCACAACCGCCCAAAGCACACTACCCACAGCCTGAACAGCAAAGAGGATACCTACCCAGTTGCCAGCCTCCTGGAATGCCTCGGAAGTAGGATCGGTAGTATTCCAAACCGTCTCAGCAATGGCACCTGTAGAATAATTCCAGAGATAAAGGAAGCCAGCCCAGCAGAAGAACTGCACAAGACCCACCTTCCAGAAAGTAGCAGGAGCCTTGCGGAGCAAAGTAATCCAATCGGCCTTTTCTTCTGAAGCAGAAGCATTCTTCACTTCATTATATTCCGCATACTGCTGGGGGGTCCACTCCTTCACCTTCATCGTAGTATAGATGACGCAGAGAATCAGAATAGCAGCACCGATATAGAATGACCAGATTACGGAATCAGGAACCACACCCTTGTCAGCCACATTCTTGATACCCAAGAAAGTAAAGAGGAATGGGAAAATGTAACCAGCCACAGAACCGGCATTGCAGAGGAAACTCTGGATGGAGTAAGCTTTCGCCTTCTGCTTTTCATTGACCATATCACCCACCAGCATCTTGAAAGGCTGCATCGCCATATTGATACTTGTATCCAAGAACATCAGGGCTATCAAACCGAAAAGCATCGCACCGCTCACCGTCAATCCGAACGAACCGGCATTAGGCAGCAGACACATCACCAATACAGCCACCGAAGCACCAATAAATAAGTAAGGTATTCGACGACCGAAGCGGCACCAGGTCTTATCGCTCAAAGTACCGACGATAGGTTGCACCAGGATTCCCATCAGCGGAGGGAGAATCCAGAAATAACTCAAGTTGTGTGGGTCAGCACCCAATGTTGCAAAAATTCGGGATATGTTGGCGCTCTGAAGGGCGTAAGCAATCTGTACCCCGAAGAATCCGAAGCTTAAATTCCAAAGCTTCCAGAAACTCAAATCAGGTTTTTGTGTCATATTATTTTTGTTTTAATTTATATTCATTCAGAAGTTAAGACAACACCCTAAAAGGTGCCAGCAAGAATGCCAATTCAACATTATCTTGTTGTTCCTCTCACCACCAATCTTGTTCTGACGACTCTCTTCTCCACCTCATCCACAGGAATGGATCCTTCCACCTGTCCAATGAGAATATTGGCGGCCTCCTCTCCCACGGCAACACCCCGCTGCTCCACCGTAGTGAGCATCGGGTCGGAAGCCTTGGCACGGTCACCATTGGTAAATCCGCAGACACTAATTTCTTCCGGCACCTTATACCCCATACGCTTGGCAGTATAGAGAATACCGATAGCCGTATCATCATTGATGGCAAAGAACGCATCCGGGCAATCCTCTGTTCCAAGAATCTCTGGTGTGAGCGCCTCAGCCTGTGCACGGTTGTCACAGATCTTCACCCAGTCCGGATTTTCCTTCAGTCCATGTTTCAGGAGTGCATCCCGATAGCCGTTGTAGCGGTTTTTGGAAATTTCCATATTCATCGGCGACCCATAGAATGCGATTTTCTTGCATCCGGTATCTATCAGATGAGTGACGGCAGTGAAAGCTCCCATATAGTCATCTACAACTACACGAGAACAATTCACGCCTGTACATATTCTATCATAGAATACGAGTGGTACACCATTATCCATCAGTTTCAGGAAATGATCATACTGCTTGGTGTCCTTGGCCTGAGAGACAATAATACCACACACCTTATTCTTATAGAAGTCTTCACAAATAGCCACTTCCTTATCATACCGTTCGTTACTCTGCGCCACCATCACACGATAGCCGCGTGCACGTGCCTCTTCCTCTATGCCAGAGACAACAGACATAAAGTAATAATGTACGAACTCCGGTACGATGACTCCAATCACCTTCATCGGCTGCACCTTACTATGTCGCAGGGCTTCGCCAATCACGTTCGGATAGAAGTTGTGCGCCCTGGCATAAGCCTGGATACGCTCCTTCTGAACAGCACTGATACGAGGGCTGTTCTTCAACGCTCTACTCACAGTAGCTATGCTACATCCGAGATCGCGAGCGATATCTTTCATTGTTATGGGTACAATTTCTTTCATAATTGTTTTTAGTTACAATGCAAAATTAGACAAATATCCGTTAAGTTGAACCATTTCATTGATGTAAATCAAGAAAAAGCTGTGCAAACGTTTGCACTAAAGAAATAACGGAATTAACTAAAAAATAGTACAACGTATCGAAAAAGAATTTAATTTTGCACTCAGAAAGTCTGAGAATGCTGTAAAAAAGCATGCAAAGAGGATGCAAATCCGCTTTCTGCCACCTTATAAATATAAAGAACCTAACAAACAATGATTTCCTAACGAAACCGCAAGTAAAGGTAAATGTAGTTAAAGTGTGGCCGAGACTAAAAACAATAATAAACATGAACATTAATTATACATTAACTTAAAAATCAAGCAAATGATGAAGCAGGTAAAATTTAAATTGCCTCTCAGAGCGTTGACCCTCGCAAGTGGTCTGCTCCTGACAGCGAGTTCCTTTGCACAGTCTGGTGCTATTAAGGGACAAGTGAAAGATGCTTCTGGTGAGCCTGTCATGGGTGCTACCATTACTGCTAACGGTAAGACCGTAGGTATTACCGACATGGATGGTAACTTCTCTATCGAGGCAGCTCCTGGTACTAACCTTACATTTACATACCTCGGTATGACTCCACAGACCGTTAAGGCATCTAACGGCATGAACATCACAATGACAGATGACTCAAAATCCTTGAACGAAGTCGTAGTCATTGGTTATGGTGCTGTTAAGAAGTCAGACTTGACTGGTTCTGTTGCAGCTATCAAGCCAGACTCAAAGAATAAAGGTGTTGTTATCAACCCTGAAGACATGTTGGCTGGTAAAGTTGCAGGTGTAAGCGTAACAAGTCAAAGTGGTGAGCCTGGTATTGCTTCACAGATTCGCGTACGTGGTGGTTCATCTTTGAATGCCAGCAACAACCCACTTATCGTAGTTGATGGTATTCCTATGGACAACAATTCTGTGGGTGGAACTGGTTCAAATGTCCTCGCACAGATTAATCCACAAGATATTGAGTCTTTCAATATTTTGAAGGATGCTTCAGCAACAGCTATCTATGGTTCTCGTGGTTCTAATGGTGTCATCATTATTACTACGAAGAAAGGTCATAAGGGACAAGCTCCTCAGGTATCATACGCAGGAAGCGTAACCTTGAGCATGAAAAAGAAAACACATGACATGATGAACGGCGACCAATATCGTGAAATGGTTACCAATCTGTTTGGTGAAGGTTCAGAACAAGCAAATGCACTCGGTACAGCAGACACAGACTGGCAGGACTTGATATATCGTGAGGCTTGGAGTCACGATCACAACGTAACTGTTTCTGGTTCTGTCAAAGACGTTCTTCCTTATCGTGTATCTCTCGGCTATACAAGTCAAGATGGTATCTTAAAGACTTCAAATTACAACCGTTATACTGCAGCTGTCAATTTGAATCCATCATTCTTCAAGGATCATTTGACATTGAACATCAATGCCAAGGGTATGTACTCCAATTCTCGAAAGGCCAATAATGCTGCAATTGGTGCAGCAGTAAGCATGGACCCAACACAGGATCCATACAATTTCACTTCTAAGCGTGACCTTGAGATGTTGGGTGCAAATAAAGACCAGACTCTCAAAAACTTTGGTGGATACTTCGAGTGGTTAACTTCTGGTTCAAGTTTGAAAGATAACGCTTGGCCATACACTAAGTTTACCGATGCTACCAGCAACCCATTGGCATTATTGAATCTTCAGAACTACAAAGAAAAGATGAAGACATTCATTGGTAGTGCCGACATTGACTATAAAGTTCACGGATTAGAGGATTTGCGTTTGCATGCAACTCTCGGTTTAGAATTTGCGAAAGGTAGTGAAGACCAGAACCAGCCAAACTCTAACCCAGCTAACATGTATTATGGTGGCATCACAGACAACTCTAAGTTAAAGAGAGACCAATTGTTTAGCTGCTATGCACAATATTATCATGATTTCAACAAGGATCAGCATTTTGATATCATGGCGGGTTATGAGTATCAGCACTCATATTTCAGCTACAACAATAGTTGGAAACAATATTATCCAGAAACAGCAGGTGACAATGCTGGCAAATTGTTCAAAGATGGACCAGATGTTGATAAATTTGAGAACTACTTGGTTTCATTCTTCGGTCGTGCCAACTATATCTTGATGAACAGATATTACCTTACTGCAACATTGCGTGATGATGGTTCTTCTCGTTTCAAGAACCATTGGGGCTTATTCCCTTCATTTGCATTTGCATGGAAGATTAACGATGAGAATGAATGGAAAAAGATTAAGTGGTTATCAGACTTGAAACTCCGTCTCGGTTATGGTGTAACAGGTCAGCAGGATGGTATCGACAACTACCTTTGGGTTCCTCAATACAAGAAAGGTCAGAACTTCGGTAGATATCCTATCCTTGGCGATGGTACTATCTACACTCCAAAATACTATAATGAGGATTTGGAATGGGAAACAACCACAACCTACAACATCGGACTTGACTGGGGTATTTTCGACCAGCGATTAAGCGGAAATGTCGATTGGTATTATAGAAAGACCACCAACTTGATCAACAATGCACCAGTTGCTTCTTTGTCAGGTTTTGCAGATTCAGGTATCCAGAACATTGGTTCGCTGAGAAATACAGGTGTTGAAGTTGCCCTCAATTGGAGAGCCATCCAGACTAAGGATTGGTATTGGACAATCAGCTATAACTTCACATACAATGACAACAAGATTACAGACTTGAGTGGAGTTTCTGATACAGGTAAGCCTGTAAAAGCAGGTGACAATATTGACCAGTCAAACAAAGTCTTGGCACATCAGACCGGTTATGCTGCTAATTCATTCTATGTATATCAGCAAGTTTACGACAAGAACGGTAACCCTATCGAGAATTGCGTAGTTGACCGCAATGGCGACGGCAAGATTACAGATGACGACCGTTATCTCTACAAGAATATCATGGCACCAATCACCATGGGCTTGTCATCTCGCTTGGAATATAAGAACTGGGACTTCAGTTTCTCACTCCGTGCAAACATTGGAAACTATGTATTCAACAACTTTGCACAGGCAAACCGTTTGACAACAGCCAACTCTATTTGGGCTCAAAGTGCATACATGCCAAATCGCCCAGTCAACAGTCTCTGTTGGAAGTCTGACAATGATGCATCCAAGATGACCGATTACTTCGTTCAGAATGCCTCATTCCTCAAATGTGACAACATCACATTAGGTTATAGCTTCAACAACCTCTTCAAGAGTGGCAGTTGGAAAGGTATTGGCGGTCGCGTTTATGCAACTGCATCCAATGTATTTACAATCACCAAGTATGATGGAATCGACCCTGAGGTATATAATGGTATCGACAACAACCTTTACCCACGTCCAATTTCATTCATTTTGGGTGTTAACTTGAATTTCTAACAATTTTAGAAGGAATTAGATCATGAAAAGATATATTATGAAAGCAATAGCACCAGCTATGTTTGGATTGCTATCTTGCGGATTAGTTTCTTGCGTGAACGACCTTGACACTGCTCCTATCAGTCCTAAGATTGATACAGAGGTAAGCAACGATGGTCTGTTCAACAAGTGTTATGCAAACTTTGCCATTGCAGGTAATGGTAGCTCAGCAAGCGGTGATGACGATTGTGACGTTAAGGGCTACGATGATGCAGGTATGACAGGTCTTGTACGTTTGATGTGGAACGTCAATGAGTTAACAACTGACGAGGCAATATGCAGTTGGGGTGACAATGGTGTTCCTGCATTAAACTTCAATACATACGATAATGCAAATGGTATGACGAAGGCATACTTCGCACGATTAACTTTGGGTATATCAAGCTGCAACCAATATCTCAAAGTTGCAGGAGGAGAAGATGCTACAAAGTCTGCAGAAATTCGTTTCTTGCGTGCCATGCAATACTACTTACTCATGGATGCATTTGGAAATGTACCATTCTCTGAGAATATAGAGAAGCCTGTACAAATGTCTCGTAAAGACATGTATGAATGGCTTGTCAATGAATTGACCAACAATGTTGAGCCAAACCTCGCTGCACCTCAAGCTAAGACTTCAGACCAAGCTGGTTATGGCCGTGTTGACAAGGCAGCCTGCTGGATGCTCCTCGCCCGTCTATACCTCAATGCAGAGGCTTATACAGGTAAAGCAGAATGGTCTAAAGCTAAGGAATATGCCAAGAATGTCATGACTTCTGGATATGAATTGAACATGAACGGAAAAGGCAAGTGGAGTGCTTATCAGATGTTGTTCATGGCTGATAATGGAGAAACAAACGCAGCAAAAGAATGCTTGTTCCCAATTATTCAGAATACAGAAAAAGTTGTGAGCTATGGTAACTCATTCTTCCTTACAGCTTCAACATTCAATGGAGATATGCATGCTAACAAAGATGACTTGGCTGGTACAAATGGTTGCGTATCTGCTCAATGGGCAGGTAACCGAGCACGTCCTGAGTTGATCAAGAAATTCTTCCCTAACTCAACTGCTCCAGAAGTTCCTTCATACGAAATGACTACTGCAGCCAAAGATGATCGTGCGATATTCTGTGGTGAGAAGAGAAATTCTATTGACATCAACAACTACACAGAGTTTAAGGATGGTTATGGTGTGTGCAAGTTCATCAACTATTTCACTACTGATGGTAAGAACAGCTACAACCCTGCGTTTTCTGATGCAGACTATTTCTTCTTGCGTGTAGCAGAAGCATATCTCACATATGCAGAAGCAGATGCTCGCTTGAACGGCAACAAGACCACAGCAGACGGAACAGATGCTATCAACAAGCTTCGCCAACGTGCAAATACAACAACTCGTGAAGGAAGCTATTCTCTCAATGAGATATGCGATGAGTGGAGCCGCGAATTCTATTTCGAGGGAATCCGTCGTACGACTCTTGTCCGTTTCAACCGCTTTGGTGGAAACACAGATTACACCTGGCAATGGAAGGGTGGCGAAAAAGCTGGTAAAAGCTTCGATGCAACCAAGAATATCTTTGCTATCCCTGTAAACGAATTACAGAGTAACAGCAACTTGAAACAGAACCCTGGATATTAATTCTTTAAAGAGAAAATAAACATGAAACATATATTTAAATCAGCCTTGCTGCTACTCATGACTGTCTGTCTGTTTGCAGCTTGCGACGACGATCATGATTCAAATCCAACGCTTACAGCGCCTACTGAATTCAGATTGAATACTCCAGCATTAGCTAATGTCCCTATCGACTTAGCTAAATCCCAGATCGTCGAATTGACTTGCTCACAGCCAAACTATGGCTTTACTGCAAGTACACAATACACCATCCAAGTTTCCCTTAGCCCAGACATGAGCGATGCGGTAGAACTTGATGATAAACCAACATCAGCCAAGCTTGATATTGATGCAGCTACATTAGCAAGCACATTAACAAACATGGAGATTGCAAAAGGAAAAGAAGAAACAGACTTTCCTATGGATATTACAGCATATTTCCGCGTAAAGGCACAGATGCTCACAAGTGACGGTAATGCTATAGAGGGAACTGAAATTCTTTCAAATATTGTTTCTCTCAACAAGATTCATCTGCTCTTCTCTTTGCCACCTGTAACAACACCAGACCATGTATATGCAATAGGAAGCTTCTGCAGTTGGGACTGGGGCAATTGCTACGACATGGTTAAAGTACATAGTGCAGAGAACATATTCTGGCGTCTTATGTATATTGATGATGGTGGTTTCAAGATTAATACTGCAACCTCATGGAATGGTGGAGAATTAGGTTATGATGGTGTCACTATCTCAGGTGACTGCAAAGACGATATCACAAGAACAAGTGATGGTAATATCGCTTCTAAGACTCCAGGATGGTACCTCGTAATCGTTACAACTTCAGTTTCAGGTCGTAACATTGTATATGATGTACAGGTCAACAAGCCTAAGGTATACCTCTTAGGTGCTGCTGCACCAGAAGGCTGGGAAGAAGACGTAGAAAGTGCATTGTTTACTGTTCCAACAACCGCTGATGGTGAATTTGTATCTCCTCCTTTCGTAGCAGACATTCCAGAAGGTGATGATAGCGGTCTTCGTGCATACGTTAGGATACCAAACCAGGATTGGTGGCATTCTGAATTTATGGTATTAAACAAGAAGATTGAATATCGTGGAACAGGTGGAGACCAGGCTCGCGTATCATGCAGTACAGGCCAGAGACTCTATCTCAACTTCAGTAACGGAACTGGTGAAATCAAGTAAATAACGATTTAAAATCGAACGAAAATGAAAAAAATATCATTATATGTATCTATCGCACTTGCAGGCCTCTTTATGGGGTCCTGCAGTGACGACTTCACAAACTGGGCTAATCCTCAGACTAACCCACAGGAAGATGCCATAACAATACCTGGTTTGACAGCGACTGCAGCTGATGCCATTGATTTGGCAAATGTTAGCGAAGATAGTGTCAGCACCTTCACATTGAGCACAGCGGCTCTTCCTGAAGGTTTCAAGTTGGCAGATGCTCGTGTGGAAGTAACACCACAAGGTGTTGAAGGAGCCACCAAGACTACCTTCAATGCGGGTATTGAAGGTCGTGCAGCAGCTGCCGATCTTAGCGACTTGGTTGTCAATGCCTATGGTAAGCGACCAACTGCTCGCACATTTGATGCTCATGTCTATTTGGATGCCGTAAAGGATGGTCAGGCTGTCCTCATCGACGCTGGTAAAATCAATGTGGTAGTAACTCCTAAGGCTCCATATATTGCTTCTGGTTACTATTTGGTTGGTGATATGTATGGAAATGGCAAGTGGACACTTGCCGATTGCGTCAAGTTCAACCACTCTGATGCCGATGTATATGAGGATCCTGAGTTTACTATTATGGTTACTACTACTGCAGACAATCAGTATTGGAAGATTATTCCACAAGGAAATATTGATGCAGGTAATCCTTGGGAAATCCAAAATGACCCTAAGGGTGTTTTAGGTGTGACAAAGAATGGTGATGATGCAATGAGTGGTACATTGGTTACATCTGTCACAAAGGACGATGGAACAACAGATGCTCCTAATGCTGCGATGATAGCTAAGGCAGGTATCTATCAGATTACTATCAACATGATGGACTATACTTATAGCATCAAGCAAATATCTCCCGAATATTACCTTGTAGGTGCTCTGCAAAACTGGAGCGACCAGACAATGTCTTGTTTGATGACAGCTGAGTCAGCTATGGTTCAGAACTTTACAACGAAGTGGACTGGTGATGCTAACTTGAAGATTTGGCTCGGAAGTGACTTTGGTGATTGGAATAATGCCTTCGGTTCTGCTGCTGGTGACGGCGTAAGTGCTGCTGAGGGTAAGTTGAAGGCCAATGGTGGTGCTATCGTTTGTCCAGAGAAGAATGCTTACTATACATTTACAGCAGATTTCTCAACCATGACTTACAAGTGGACTAAACTTGCTAACCAGAATCCTACAGAGTTTGAGTATGTCGGCTTAATTGGTGTAGGTGGCAAGTGGAAAGATGGTGATGACATCGACTTGAAGCAAGTAGCTCCTCATAACTGGTATCTTGCTAAGCAAGAGATTCCTGCTGGTGGTTTGAAGATTCGTGCAGACCACAAGTGGCGCGATGATGGAAACTGGGGTTTTGGTGAAGGTCAGAACTATGAGAATAAGGGAACTCTTATCACTTCTGGTGGCAGCGGCAACATCCCTGTTCCTGCAGGTACATACAACATCTATTTCAATGATATCACAGGTGCTTATGCCTTTGTTGAAGTAAAATAACACTTTGCCAAATATATACACACATATGTCGTGTGTGTTCATAATTAAAAGGCGGCTCTCGGAATGCGAGAGCCGCTTTTTTTCGTTTCATCCTCCAGCATTTCAACATAAGCCATCGGCAGAAAGAACTATATGTTCTGTGGGAACCCTCATTTTTTCTTTATCATCATCCCTACATTTTCCCCAAAAACCTTGGAAGTTACAAGGAAAAGTCGTATATTTGCAGAAGAAAAGCTTTAAAAAAGAATTTATGGGACATCAAGAAGATATTGTAAAAACAGAAAGTAAAATCATTATCATCAGGGATACGCAAGTTATACTTGACAGAGATGTTGCTGAATTGTAATGGAGTAGAAACCAGAGAAATCAACCAAGCACTAAGGAACAACCCTAAAAAGTTTCCTCCAGGTTATGTTATTGAGTTGAATAACAACGAGAAAGAAGAACTCATCAAAAATTTTGATCGGTTCAAAAAACTCAAGCATTCCACTGTTGCTCCACATGCTTTTACCGAGCAAGGACTTTATATGCTTGCCACCATTCTGAAAGGTGATTTAGCCATCAGCACTACCATTGCCATCATTGATACTTTCACTAAACTTCGCAAATTGGCAAGAACGATAGACAAGGTGAATAAAGACGCAAAGGAGCATGGTATTTTACCAAACAAAGCAACAGAAGGAAAAATACAAGCTGCAATGAACGAAGTCTTTGCAGATAAGCTGCCACTAAAAATGCGCAAATTGGCTGAAATAGGCGACCTCCGCAAGCTTACCCGTGAAGAACTTGAGCTTTATGACGAGGACATCAAGAATATGCGTGATATATGCCACCAGAAAGTTTGACGAAAAGAAAGGAATGGAAAAAGGTATGGCGAAAGGTATGGCGAAAGGAATGGAAAAAGAAAAGCCATCCACAGCTCGCCGCCTCCTATCAATGGGGCTTTCTGATGAACAAGTATCAACGGCCACAGAACTTCCACTGGAGGAAATTCAGAAAATGAGGGAATAAGGAATCTGGTTGAACTTTAGGGAATTTACCCCTCCTTGGGTAAATACGGACGAAAACCTGTGGAAATTTTCCACTGTTTTTTTCTTTCTCCTCATGATTTCTTCATTATTTCCTTCATAATCTATAAAAGCACAAAAAATCTTTGGTATTTTCAATTATTCAGTGTATCTTTGCAAATGTTATAATACTAAAATTATGGAGGAAACAATATGATAACAAAACGTACTATACTTAATGAAGCCCAACTCGAACTTCTTGACCTTGTGTCCGTTATGGACTCAAAAGAAGAGATAGAAGGATTGCGTAAAGTAATAACTGATTATTTTGGGGCACAACTAAAAGAAGAACTTGACAGACTTTGGGCGGACAGAACACTCAATGAAGAAAAAGTAGAAAGCTTCCGCACACTCCATGAAAGAACTCCTTATCATAAGGCAAAAGTATCATGCTAAAAGAGAAAATTGTACTAGACACAAATTGTCTTGTCATGTCACTATCTGCACATAATCCATATGCAGAAATTTGTAAAGGGAGAATACGTTTTATGTGTATCCAATGACATATTGGAAGAATACGAAGAGGTGTTAGGTCGTAATATCAATTCCAAAGTAGCAAGATTAGTATTAGCTCATATTCAAATTTTGCCTAACGTAAAGTTTATCGACCCTCATTACAGCTTTGGATTGATAAAAGCAGACGAAGACGACAACAAGTTTGTTGATTGTGCCATTGTCAGTAATGCTATTTTTATTGTAACAGAAGATAAACATTTCAAAGAGTTAGAAAACATTCCTTTCCCAAAAGTGGAAGTAGTAGGTATTGATGACTTTTTGAAATATCTCAAGAAATGATTCTTTATCAATAGGCGGCTCCCGATATGTTCGAGAGCCGCCTAATAATTTATTCTTATTCCTTCATTTTCTGAATTTCTTCCAGTGGAAGCTCTGTGGCCGTTGATACCTTTTCCAAAGCCGTATCTATAGAGTTCTTGACATCACGATAAGCCTTCAAACTATCCATATTCTTTTCCTCCCTTACGAAAGTTCAATATATTATTGTCAAAACAAATCGCTATGGGTTCCATTGTTGAGGAACAGCAACGTTAGTTTTTCGTCGTTTTGTTCCCATAGCATCAACCAATCAGGGGTTATATGGCATTCCCATATACCTTCTAAGTTTCCATGAAGTTTATGTGATTTATATGATGGTGGTAATTTACCCTCATTGGCTAATTTCTCTACTGCTTTTTCAATGAGAACTGGATTTAGACCACGTTTTACTCCTTTTCAAAGAGACTTTTTAAATTTGTTTGTAAAGTCAATAGAGTATTTCATTGTAAGCACTGTTTGATCAAGTCGTGAGCATCTTTTGCATGATATACTCTGCCAGCTTTAACATCTTCTATGGCTTCTTCAATTCCACTTTTCTTTTCGGTTTGAATAACCCAGCCAAACTTCTTTGCCAGTTCCTTTAATAAGTTGAAGTCAACTTGCGGAACAGTTATTGTTGTTGTTATTTTATTTATAGCTACATCCATATTGCTTTACTTTAATGTTATTTCTAATTTGCCGCAAAGTTACGACTTTTCCTCGTAACTTCCAAGTTTTTGGGGAAAAATATAGCGAGGGTGGTAAAGAAAAAAACAGGCGACTCCGGAATGGAGAGCCGCCTGTTGAATATTGTTGTTTCGATGATGAAACAAAGGATTATTTACTAAAGTTTCCCATCCTTGTTTATAGGGCATTTTTGAGTCCTTAATGTTCCATCAATCCAACATTAATATAATCGGACATACGTCCGCCCTTTTCCACAAATGAAGGTACAACACCTATAACACGTCCGCCTCCTTGGTGCATAACCTTGGCTATGCAGTTCATAAGTCCATGGTTGGTACCTCCAAATATTAGGTCGTGGTGGTTTTGTGCCATCCAATTGCCAAACTCCTCGGTAAGGCTAAAGAAGTCGGGGTCGATATGCTCGTTGGCAGAGCAGAATACTGCAATTTTCATAGCTTTATTCTTGAGCTTCATTTATTGTTCTTTGCTGATTTCCTCAATCTGCTTTATCATTTCGTCATTGGTCTTTTGCATCTTTCGGTATATCCACCATGCAGCAACTACACCAATGAAGGCTCCTGTGCCACCACCATAGAACACAAACCACATGCCAGTATCGGCATTTATGGCAATGAGATGAAAGCCTATTTCTATTAATAACCATATGCTCATGACTATTGTGGCTGTCAACATTATGACGGTTTGCTTGGCGCGACGTTGTTTCATCTTTACCAATTTCTCTATTGTGTCGATAAGGTTGTCGTGACTGTAGTCGCTGTCTTTAATAGCTCGCATGTTGATGTCGTAGTCGCACCAAACATCACATAGAAGCAATATGATGAATGTGCCGACACTCCACCAAGACAAGTCGAAGTAGTACTTGGCGGCAAAAGCTAAGTATAGCAATATAGGGGTGAGAATAATTTCACCTATGATCATCCTCTTAATCCATGAGAATTTCTTCTTCATCGATTCTGCCATAATACGGCTGTTGATAATCTCTTGTTGTTCAAGTTGTTTCTTGAACGATGCCATCTGCGAACGCATAATCTCGAGTTCGTTGTTATTGTTTATCTTTTCCATATAGAATGATTTTTGTTGGTTGAATATTGATGATAATATAAAGGTTTTCCATTATCTTGTCGAATAATAGATAAAAATATTAACGTTAATGGTTATTCCTTCATTCGTTTCAGTTGTTCACGGATGCGCACCAATCTGACAGAAACATTCTTTGGCGTAATGCCGATGATAGCAGCAATTTCGTCGTAGCTGATGTCTTCGAGCCATAACAACACTATTGCACGGTCGAGAGGTTGCAGGCGGCTTATGCGTCGATGCAGAAACTGAGCCTGTTCTGATTTCACTTCACGGCTGTTGAAATAGTCTACGTCCATAGACAGCTGTGCCTTATGGTTGCGTTTCTTGCGTTTGTCGATGGTGATGCAAGTGTTCAGTGCCACACGGTAAATCCATGTTTTGATGTTGCTGCGTCCGTCAAAGGATTCCATGCCGTTCCACAGTCTTATGAGCACCTCCTGAAACATGTCGGCAACCTCGTCGTTGTCTTTTGAGAACATATAGCACACGGTATATATGGTGCTACGGTTGCGACGAACAATGTCGGTGAATTGTTGTTCGTTTTCTTTCATAATTTATGTCTTATTTGGTATTTTCTTTACCCTTTAGACTAAGGGTTGGAATGGTTTGCTACATGAAAAAGAAAAAATGTTTTTAATAGGTATAGACAGTTTGGGTCGAGCGCACTTCGCCCGACCCACTTATAATTATTATTACAGTTCGTTAATCCACTTGGTTATTGTCTCCAGCACTTCTGGAGCAATAGTTTCTTCTATTTGCTGATATTCCACAACGCTGCCAGTTGAGCAATGCTGGAACAGATGGTTTACACCATCAATCTTCTTTATAGTGTGCTTGCAGTTGGAGAGTCCAGTTTCAAGTATAGTTGTATTGGCGGCGCAGTCCACTTGAGTGTCTTTTGTGCCGTTAAGTGCTAACACTGGGCATTTAATCTTGGACAACTGCTTGCCAGCATCTATAGTTATGAAATGGCGTATGTATGACGAGTTGGCTTGCTCTAATGATCTTTTTAGGATAGGCTTTAAGTTGTCTGGCACTCCGTCGATGGTTATCTCACTTGTCTTCTTGCCATTTGCAATCTCGTTGAGAATATTTGAAATGGTAGCGCAGTAGGAATCAACCATATCCTTTGGCAAATTTATGGCAGACATAGCTTGGCGGTTCTGCATCACGAGAGTTTCTTTACCTGATATAGCCATGCCAGCGAGCGACACAATGAAGTCGGCTTTGCCTTCAGCAGCAAGCATCATGGCTATTGTGCCGCCCTCGCTATGTCCTAATATTCCAACCTTGTTGAAACGCTTGCGCAATAAAGGTAAGGCAGATGCGGCATCTTGGAGGAAATCGGCTGTTGTGAATTGACCGAAATCAATATTCTTATCATTCCAACCACGGTCGTCATAACGTAAGGAAGCAATGCCTTGACGGGCTAATGCATCTGCAATTACGGCAAAGGGTTTATGATCGAACAGTTCTTCGTCGCGGTTCTGCTGTCCGCTACCAGTAACCATCAGCACTACGGGAGTCTGCTTAGAATAGTTTTGTGGTAGGGTGAGGGTTCCGTTGAAAATGTATCCTGCATTTGTGAAGCTTATGTTCTCTTCCTTATATGGGAACGGAGCAACCGGAGTTTGCGGACGTTTAACTACAAGTTTGCCGGGCTTTAGTGTAAGAGGTATGGGGAAACCATTTTGGGTGTATGTACCTTTAATTTCACCATTCTCCATCTTTCCTTCAAATGTGGCTCCAATCATGGCAACCGAAACTTTTATTGTACCGTCGTCCTTAATGGTCTTCTCGGCTGGTATTCCTTTAGCACCTTGCGAAGGCGAATCCATGGTGCAGCCGTCGCCAGAGAAGTTGAATACTAAAGGCAACTTAGTTCCCATTATGTTTAGTTCGCCGTTCCATGCTCCTTCCTGTGCATTGGCTGCAAGTGAGGCAAGCGCAATAAACACTGTTGTGATGATTCTTGTAGCTTTCATAATTGTATTTATTAATTGTATGTATTAATGGATTTTACTCTATGCCGATTGGTTTAGAAGAGGTGGTCCTTAATTCCGCAACACTATTGTAAATTAAACTTTTTAAGTACCTGAGCAACAAAAAGTTGCCCATGGTTTTGTCATGTCGAAGAATTCACTTATCTTAGTGTTGCAAAAATAAACAAGCAAAATTCTGATAAGACATGGCAAAGATACAAATTAAATCTGAGAAACTCACTCCTTTTCGAAGAGATTTTCAATGCCACTTTTCTTTTCGGCTTGAATGACCCATTCAAACCTTTTGCAAAGTTACGATTTTTCTATTTTTACTCCAAATATTTAGATGAAAGACAGAGTAGAATGAGCAGTAATTAAGTTTACGAATGAAATGGCTCAGATCTTAATACAATAGCAAAAGAGGTATTGCCCGAAAACACTTTTGGGGAATACCTCTTTTAAACCTAAAACCAACTAACTAATAAAATTATTTGCCTAACCTAAAATCTATTTATTGTATTCTGCCGTAACTTTAAAATATCAGGTTTGATTCTTTATTTTATAATTACCTTTTTGCCCTGATGAATATAGATTCCAGCCTGATTAGGCTTTTCTATCATCTTCATGCCGCTCAAGGTATACCAAGCGTTGTCTTTACTTGCCGTATTGTCAACGACAGGACTGTTGATGCCTGTAGATGGCATATCGGCAGTTACATCCTTGATCTTATAGTGACCTTCATTGTTCTTCTCATTCAGAACCTCCAGGTAGGTATCCTTGTTGATATCCGTAAAATCTACGGTCTGTGGAGAACCTGTTCCTGTGCTGAATACGAATGAAACCTTATAGTCCTTGCTCTTGATCTTGTAAGTCTGATAATACCATTTCTTGCCTTCAATCTCCTTGTACTGGGTAACCTTATCGCCAGGCCATTTTTTTTTGGTAGTCAGATTCTCATCTGGTTTCTCGCACCATGCCCAGAAGTTGAAGCCATCTTTCCATCCTACCTGGTCTGCGTTGGCATATACAGTGATATCGTATGGGTCGAAAGCAGCAGGCTTTTCTACCTTATAGTTACGGGTAAGAATACCTCTGACAGCGCCATCTATCAGCAAGCCCACCTTCAGGGTTGTCTCGCCGAAAGAAATCTCCAGCTCCTCACCGCTCTTAGCCTTCTTGCTGCTGGCTGTAGGTTCGGTGCCGTCGGTGGTGTAAACCAGCTGCGCATTATCCTCGTTGCTTACTGCCACGAGCTTTGCCTTCATCACGCCTTCGTAATCTCCAGAAGCCAGATCCACCCAAGCCACGTTTGCCTTCTTAGGCATGAAGTAGCGGTAGTGGTAGCCGTTTAGAAGTTCGGCGTATGAATTAGGCGCAGCAAACTGGTTGGCGTTAGGCCCCACGATGGCGATGAGCGAAGCTTTCTTGCCTGCGGTCATGATGCCGTTATAGCCATTGCCTTTGTAGGCATTGAAGGTGGTGTTGCTGGTGTTGGTGATACCTGCCAGCTGACGTGCGTTGATCATCGCCTTGATATCCTGCTTGCAGTCAATCCAGTGCTTGTAGAATATGCATGGGGTTCCGCACGAAGCCAGAATGTAGGCATTGGCAGCCAGGGTATCCTTGCGGATAGGATCCTGCTGTTCGCCGGCTGAGCGATATTCTGTATCGTGATTCTCTACGAAGGTGATGGCATACTGCTTGTAAGCAGGGTCGTTAGCCAGACCATCGGTCTTTACGGTCGACCAGTTGCCTTTGATGGCATCGCGTACCACGTAGCGGATAGGGAAGTCGAAGGCAGCACTGGTTATCTGCTCATTCACCTTGGTAGCGTTGAGCCAGTTTTTGACTACAGATACATTTCCATCCCAATATTCTCCTACTGAATAAGTAGGCTTGGTAGCGGTATTGTAGATACCTGTAAATTTGCCACTGTATCCCTTTACCATATCATAGCGGAATCCGGCATAGCCGAAGTCGTTGAGGAGCATGTCGAGATAAGCCTTTACGATGCTCTGCACATTCTCGCTGCTGTGGTCGAGGTCGCGCATTCCGCTCCAGTCTTTTCCGGTATCATTGTTGCTGCTGAGCTTTACGCCCTGCTTATCTGCCTCTTTCTTGGTCTTGCCGCCATCATCGTTGGCACAGATATCGGTAGATTTCATCTCGTAAGTTACGCCCTTGTAGGTTTCTACAGGGAAGTCAAACCAGGTGGATACGTTCTTGCGATGGTTGATTACCACGTCGGCGATGGTTCCGATGCCGTTAGCCTTGAATGTTTTGATGAGACTGCGGAGTTCGCTTTCACTTCCGAAAGAACTTTCGTAGTTGGAAAACCAGTAGAGGTCATCGTAACCCATTGATTTATTTCCGCAGTAGGCGCTCTGTGGAATCCATACGAGGTTGAAGTACTGTCCCAGTTCTGGAGCCTGCGCTTCGAGCTTGGTCCATTTGGATTCGCTGAAGGAATCCCAGTAGAATCCCTGCAGCATCACGCCGCTATAGTTGGCAGGCCAACCTTGTGCGAACATATTGATGGTTGCCAGGAGGGCAACGAGTGTTAAGTAGATTTTCTTCATATTTATTCAGTTAGAGTTGTTGCTTTGATAACTGTTGCAAAGTTACAATAATATTCTTTTAGTACTTCTTTTTCTTGATGTAAATCAAGCAAAAAGTTTATGCAAACGTTTGCACAAACTTGCTATGATACAGGCAATAATATATCTGTTTGTAGAAAAAGCAAAAAAGACAGTTCTCGTATAAAGAGAACTGTCTTTTATATGATTAGTTTCTGATAGAAACCTATTTTATTGCTTAGTAAGAACTACCTTATTAGCACCCTCGTGAGAGAGGTAGAGCTGAATCTTGTAAGTTCCTTCGCCTGCAGGAACATTGAGATCCTTACCATTATTAACAGAGATGTTGTCGTAAGCAGTAGGGTCGTTGTTTGCACCACCCCAGCTTATAGCCCAATCATCATTCATGGCAAACTTGAAGCCATCCTTCAATGCGGTTGTGAGCTCCCAGCAACCTGCTTCCTTATTGTATGTCATGTGGCAGTTAGCGTCATCCTGCTTCCAACCGTTGTGGTTGCCTACTACAGTGATAGACTTCACCTGAGTCAGAGCGTATGTACCAGCCTGCAAGTCAACGTCAATCTGGTAGAAACCTGCACCTGGGTCTGGGCAGTTAGAAATACCGTTCACGTCAATCTTACCTTCACCATTGAATTCATAGTCACCAGCCCAGTCATCAGTTCCAGCCTGTGGCTTGAACTTGAACTCGCCATTCAGGTAATAGAATCCCTGATACTTGCCATCACCATTTCCACCATAGAGAGCATTTGTTGACTTCCAATTAGAATCACCGCCAATCTCATAGAAGTACTCACCGAATGAGAGAGGAGTAATCTTGTAGGTGTATTCCAACATATTGATCTCAACCTTGATGTACTTGGCACCAGCACTTGCAGGAACCTTGAATGATGCTTCGTTGCCAACCTTTGCACGGGTATCCAACTGCTCAGTCTCATTCAGAGCGTTATTACCGTTACCCTTTGCTGTTCCGAGAACAGAAGACCAGTCACCAGCAGCAACACCTTCGCAAGCTTTATCATCTACAATACCGAACCATGTATCGTCACCCTCCTTTGCAGGAATTGTGATTGTGAAGATTGGGTCATCGTAAACATTAATGTCGCTATGGTTGAACTTCTGGGTCTTTGCTGCATCAGCTGTCCAATCCTTAGTACCACCAATGATATAGTAGTTCTGAGAGATGTTAGGAGCTACAGGTGTAGCTGTCACTTTTACAGTACCTGCATCAATCAGAGCAGCCTGTCCATCCTTTACGGCAGTTGTGTAAACATGACCGGCGAAGGTGCGAGCTACAGGAGCCTTTCCATAAACGCTTTCAATAAGAGCCTGCAGGTCTGCCTTGGTAGCTTTACCATCATTAGAAGTCTTTACTTCTGTGGCAGTCGCATTTTCTACACCCTCAGGAGTCAGTTCGATTCGGCTGTTTCCCAATTCGAAACCTTCTGGAAGAGTGGCTGAGCTGATGGTATAAACATTCACGCTGTCTTCTGCTACTTTAGCCAGGTCTAATGCGCTAACTGCACTTGCCTGGTAGCCAGGAATTGTGATGGCATCTTCCTGTGGGTTAGTCTGAGGATCTGCCCAGTCTTTGAAATCTTCGCTGCAGGACCCCATGAAGAGGCCTGCAAGTGCGATAGAGATATATAATGATAACTTTTTCATTGTCTTTCGATTTTAAATCGTTATTTACTTGATTTCACCTGTTCCCTTAGAGAAGTTGAGGTAAACCTTCTGACCTGCAGAGCCTGCAACTCTAGCCTGGTCGCCGCCTGTTGCACGATACTCAATCTTATCGCTTAATACAACGAACTCAGAATGCCACCAATCGTGTCCAGGAACCTTAACGTACATACGTACACCATCACCATCACCACCAGGAACAGAACCTGCGAATGCTGGAGAAACGAAATCTCCGTCCTTGGTTGTAGGTACGGTGAATGACCAGCCTTCTGCTTCCTGTGCGTAATCGGTGCTGCCTGCAGCTGGACCAATGAGCCAGATTGTTGGCTTGTTGAACTGAACGTCATAGTGGATTTCACGGTTTACAACAGATGTTGTTACGATTACCAGATACCAGCCTGGGTTCTTGGAAGCGATATTGCCTCCATTGTCAATGATGTCGTCCTTGCAGTCACCGGAAACAGTAATACCAGCATAACCGGCTTCGCTGCCATTCCATTTATCTGCAGAATTCAACTTGATACCGTTATCGTCGATATAGACAAGACGCCAGAAGGTATTATCGGTACCATAAACCTGAACCATATCGAAGCAATTGTCCCATTTCCAGTCGCAGAAGTTACCTACTACATATATATGGCTAGGCAAGTTGACTGGTGGCAATGAGAACAAGAGGTGAATCTTGTTGAGTGAAACTACATTAGAAAGAATCTCTGTTCCTTCTACAACATTACCATTGCTGGTCACAATGTTTGCCTTCAAGCGGAAGTAAGCCTTTACGTCCATAGGGAAATCAGCCTCAGTCTTGCCTTTTTGCACATAGATGTTAGTCAAGGTACTTGCCAATGAAGCTGCATCAATTTCAACCTTGGCACTGTTGCTGGTTTCTGAAAGCTCAACAGCATCAGTCATATTTTCATCTGTTGCAACCTGTACTGTATATTGAACGCTAGCTGTATAGCCATAGTTAGGCTGTGAGCAGGTCAACATAATCTTAGACGAATTCGCCAGGTCGATTGGTGTATTCACCAATGCTGGAGTATTCAATTTGAACTCTGTTGGTGTCTGAATAGACGGATTAGAGTCATTGTCGTCGCTACAAGCTGTCATGAGAGTTAAACTCATGACAACGAGTAGAGCTGATTTAATTATATTTTTCATAATGAATTCCTTTTTATGTTTGCGAATTAATATCCAGGGTTCTGAATCAGATTCTTGTTAGATGTCAACTCGTTGGTTGGGATAGCAAAGATATTCAAATCTTTAGAGAAGTTACGGCCTTCCTTGGTGCCACCCTTCCACTGCCAGTTGTAGTTGACATTGCCACCGTAACGGTTGAAACGGATCAGATCCATACGACGGCGACCCTCGAAGTAGAACTCACGGCTCCATTCATCGCAGATATCGCTCAGAGAATAGCCCTTGTCCTTACGAGTAGAAGCATTTGCACGCTTGCGGATAGCATTGATAGCTGCGGTACCTTCCTCTGTAGTCTGATCACCATGCAGGCGGGCATCAGCTTCTGCAAAGTTCAGGTAAGCCTCTGCTGCACGCATCAGGAAGTAGTCTGCATCTGGGAATGTAGCATCATGACCTGCACTACCGTCTGTCTTGAAGTTGGTAAACTTAGCAACAGCGAAACCGCTCTTGAAAGTAGAAACGTCATCATTATCCAATGTACGGTTTACACCGCAGAAGAGAGCACGGTCGTCACCGGCAGCTTCTGCTGTAGCGTAGCTTTCAAGATTTGGAACGTTACCATTAGGGAAGAACTTCTTCACCAAGTCAGGACGAGCGCGGTTACCACCCCAAGCCTGGTCAGTACCATTGGTAGCTTTAGGGTTGTTTGGATTTGCGTGCATATCTTGATCGTAGGTAGAAGCCAACAGGAAGAGTGTAGTACCCCAGCTTGTGGTCTTCAAACCATCCTGCAAGAGAGGGAAGATACCCTCGTAAGCTGCATCTGTCTCACCGTTATCGCCCATGAAGAGCATCTGGTAAGCACTCCAGCCGTTTACGCTTTGGGTGTTCAGCTTATAAGATGAATCCATCACCTTCTTGGCGTATTCCTTAGCCTTCTCCCACTGAGGTGTGCCTGTATAAACCTCTGCATTGAGGTAGAGGCGGGAAAGAAGCAACCAGCATGCAGCCTTATCTACACGGCCGTAACCAGCATCTGTTGACTTCTTAGCCTTTGCTTCAGAAAGGTTTGGCTCTATTTCAAGAAGCTCCTTCTCGAGCCATTCGTAAGTCTGTGCTCTGGTATATCTTTCAGGCTTGGTCAATGGCTGAAGTGTAAATGGGATGTTGCCCCATCCGTCCATCAAGCTAAAATATTCGTATGCTCTCAGGAAGCGGATCTCTGCAAGCTTGGTTGCATCCTGATCTCCTGCTTCAGCAAGATACTGGTTGCAATAAGCAATACCTGTTGTAATACGGGCATACAAACCTTGCAACATTGGGTTTGTGGCATTGTAGCTATTATAGCAGAAGCCGGCTATACCATCATCACCCCAACCGCAGATAGCCTCATCGGTTGGTAATTCGTTTGCATTGAACGTCTGGCGTACAAAACCAGATGTACCACCATCAATGCCATCAATGTCGCAGTCACCATTAGCACCACCATTACCAGCCATGGCAAAGTTAGCGTAGCACTTGTTGAAAAGTCCATCGAGGTTAAGGCCTGTCTGAATGTTCGGGTTGATTGGCTCAACGTCCAAATCACCGACACATGAGGTTGCTCCCATTGAAAGCAGGAGTGCTGCTACAGGAACAATATTTTTAATATATTTTTTCATAATGAATATCCTTTCTTATTAGAAATTCAAGCTAAGACCAACTACAACAGAGAATGGACGTGGGTAGAGGTTGTTGTCATTACCATCGCCTACTTCTGGATCCAAGCCGTCATAATTTGTAATTGTGAATACATTTGATGCAGTAGCGTATGCACGACCTGAAAGTCCATGCCAGCCGCTTGACTTAAACAAGTTGTTGAAGCTGTAACCCAATGTGATGTTGTCGCACTTCAGGAACGAAGCGTTCTTCACATAGTAGTCAGACAACTTAGAAGTAATCTCGTAGGTCTGCCAGTTTCTCTCAACTGTACTCTTCAAACGGTTAGAGAAGTACTTCAAAGAGTTAGAGAACCACTCACCTGTATTCATGTTACTCATGCCCTGCTCAACATTGTTATATACATAGTTGCCGATGCTTGCACGCAAAGAGAAACCGAAGTCCCAGTTCTTGTATTCCAGGCGAGAAGAGAAGCCCATTGTTACAGGAGCTGCTGGGCTCTTGTAGAGATACTTATCGCTTTCATTGATCTTACCGTCACCGTTACGGTCAACTACGCAGTTCTCAATTGGCTTGCCGTTCTTGTCGTAAACCTGCTGGTAAACATAGTATGAGTTCATTGCATAACCCACCTGGTTAGCCTGCAGATAAGCACCAGAACCATCACCTACCTTGATGCCTGTATTAACAACAGGAGCACCATTCTCTGATATACCATTCAAGTCGGTAATCTCGTTCTTGTTGTAAGTGAAGTTGTATGTCATGGTCCAGAACCAGTCCTTGGTCTGGATAGCACGCCAGGTAATAGCTGCTTCAACACCAGTATTCTTCAAGGAACCGATGTTCTGCCATGCCTGGTTCTTGTAACCTGCCATAGAAGAAAGTGGAGCATAGTTCAACAGATCGGTAGTCTTTCTGTAGTACCAATCTACACTACCAGACAATCTCTGATCCAGGATACCCCAGTCAAAACCTACGTTGTATGTAGAGGTTGTTTCCCACTTCAAGTCAGGACGGTAGTTATTTGGTCTGTAAAGCTCACCTGTACCAGTAACAGGATAGAAACCGTTTGTACCTGTGCTGATAGTATAAGAAGGAATCCACTCATAGTCACCGATATCACCAGCCTGCTGACCAGTCTTACCATAACTCAGGCGGAGTTTCAAGTCTGACAACCAGTTAGCATTCTTCAGGAATGCCTCTTCGTTAGCCTTCCATGCAAAAGCGAATGATGGGAACCATGCCCAGTGCTCCTTGAAACGTGAAGAACCATCATCACGGACAGTTGCTGTCAGGAAGTAACGGTCGAGCAAGGTGTAGTTGGCACGTCCGAAGAAAGAAACCAGATAGCTTTCGCTCTTCTCGCTATATGGAGTATGAGGACGCTCTGTACCTCTAAGACTTGCATCGTTATTTGTTTCAGGATAATAACCTACATAGTCATTGTTCTTGCTGCGCCAGAAGTGCTGCCACTCATAACCAGCCATGATGTCGAAGTGATGAATCTTGTTGAAATCCTTGTAGTACTGAGCGTAAGCACTCAAAGAGAGGTTGCGCTTCAGAATTTCCTCACCACCGTAGCTGCCATAGTACAATGCGTTTGTGCAAGATGTAGCAAATGACTGGCTCTGGCGACCCTTTGAGATATCTGCACCCAAGGTAGCATGCAATCTCAAGTCCTCGAAACCGTGTACCTTATAGTCGATGTCTGCACTACCGATGAATGAACGGCTGTGAGCAATCTGACTGCCCTGATCCAGCAAAGACAGAGGGTTAGGCATCTGTGTGGTGCTGTCAAAAGTGAAAGGCCATGTGTTATCACCATACTCTGCTTTCTTTGACCACTGGAAATAGCCACCATAGTTCTTGAGAGTCTGGTCCAGGAGACTGTTGCCATCTTTGTCTCTGAGCTGATTCTTGTGATATTCAGATGTAAAGTTGTATGGATCCTGGGTTGGGTCCATTCTTACAGCTGATGAAACTACAGAACCATCAGTATATAAGGTTCTGGCATACATACCCTTGGCATTCAGGTTCAATGTCAAGTGATCCTTGAAGAATGATGGGTTCAAGTTCAAAGATGCTGTAGCACGCTTGAAGTCTGATGTCTTGACGATACCCTGCTGGTCTGTATAACCTACAGAAACACGGTATGGGAGAGACTTAGCTGCGCCAGAAACTGTAATGTTGTGGTCGTGGCTGATAGCTGTACGGTAAATCAGGTCCTGCCAGTTGGTGTTGGCTGTACCCAGTGCGCTATAAGCCTCACTGTCTTTTCCATACAGTTTTTCAACTGTTGCACGGAACTCGTCAGCGTTAAGAACATCAATTGTGTTCTTCTTCTCGCTGATGGTTACGCTACCAGAGTAAGAAACGGTAGGCTTCTGACCCTTGCGACCCTTCTTGGTTGTAATGATGATGACACCGTTAGAACCACGGGAACCGTAGATAGCAGTTGCAGAAGCATCCTTCAAGACACTGAAAGACTCAATATCCTGTGGGTTTACTACAGAAAGGAGGTTAGAAAGACCCTTTACACCATCGTTGTCCATTGCCAGACCATCGATAACGATCAATGGGTCGTTAGAAGCGTTCAAGGAAGAACCACCACGAACACGGATCTTGGCACCACCACCAGGAGTACCGTCGTTGCTGGTAATGTTTACACCGGCAACCTTACCAGCAAGCATATCCTGTGCGTTGACAATCACACCCTTGTTCTTAGAGTCAGGCTTGATAGCTGTAACAGAACCGGTTAAGTCTGACTTCTTAACAGCACCATAACCAATGACTACGACTTCGTTCAAGGATTTTGAGTCATCTGTCATTGTGATGTTCATGCCGTTAGATGCCTTAACGGTCTGTGGAGTCATACCGAGGTATGTAAATGTAAGGTTAGTACCAGGAGCTGCCTCGATAGAGAAGTTACCATCCATGTCGGTAATACCTACGGTCTTACCGTTAGCAGTAATGGTAGCACCCATGACAGGCTCACCAGAAGCATCTTTCACTTGTCCCTTAATAGCACCAGACTGTGCAAAGGAACTCGCTGTCAGGAGCAGACCACTTGCGAGGGTCAACGCTCTGAGAGGCAATTTAAATTTTACCTGCTTCATCATTTGCTTGATTTTTAAGTCTGCAACTAGCCTTTACATAGAAGGGTTTCGAATGCCTCATGTACCTAAAAGCGTACCTAAAGAGGCTTGATTTGGTCTAAAAGACTCACCGCCTCCACCTTTTTTCGGTTCACTATCTCAGCATATACTTGCGTGGTCGTGATGTTTTGATGACCCAACAGTTTGCTGGTGGTATAGAGGTCCACTCCCATCGTCAGCAAGGTGGTGGCAAAGGTATGGCGAGAGACATGCACAATTTAAGCAAAAGCAACGGAAAGTGAAGATGAGATAAATGAACTGCAAGTGGTTGAGAATGAGCAATATTTCATAATTCTGCCAATTGGCTGCAAAGCAAAGCCGAGCAGGATATTGAGCTATTTCAGTTACCAAACCGTTAGCGGTCAGTTACCGAAACCAACACTGCTAACGAGGTGAAAAACAAATAGTTTGTCACCAGTGTTTGTTGCACTGTTCTGCACAACTTTCAATGACTGAGAATGCTTACTGATTGATTATTTTTGCAAACTAAAAAAGTAAGCAGATGAAAGTTGAAAAATTCAAGGTGTTGCTCTACCTTAAAAAGAGCGGATTGGACAAGAACGGTAAGGCTCCCATCATGGGACGCATCACCCTCAACCGAACAATGGCGCAGTTCGGTTGCAAGTTGTCATGTACGCCAAAGTTATGGAATCCACGTGAGAGCAGACTTGACGGCAAGAGCAAGGAGGCTGTGGAAGTGAACGCCAAGATTGACAAGCTGTTGCTGGCAATAAACTCAGCCTACGAGTCACTTGTGGAGCGCAAGACGGATTTTGACGCAAAGGCGATAAAGGATCTGTTTCAATGCAGTGCAGACACTCAGATGACCTTGTTGAAGCAGCTTGACGCCATCATTGCGGACATTGAGTCAAGAATCGGCATCGACTACAAGAAAGGCACGCTGCCAAACTACCAGTACACTCGCCTGACATTGGGATTGTTCGTCAAGAAGCGTTATGGAACTGACGATGTGGCATTCGGTGAGCTTGACGAGCAGTTTATCCGTGAGTACATGGACTTTTGCTTGGACGAGAGAGGTCTTGCACTTGATACAGTCCGCCACTATCTCGCCATATTGAAGAAGACCTGCCGAATAGCTTTCAAGGCAGGACACTCCGAGCGTTATCATTTCATGCACTTCAAGCTACCTCAAAAGAAAGAGAATCCACCAAAGGCATTGACACGTGAGGACTTCTTGAAAATTCGTGACCTCGAAATACCAGAGCGAAGAAAATCGTTGGCTTTGACCCGTGACCTTTTTCTTTTCGCCTGCTATACAGGCACGGCTTATGCCGATACGGTTTCCATCACGGAAGAAAACCTCTTTCGTGATGAGGAGGGCAGCCTTTGGCTGAAATACCATAGAAAGAAGAACAAGATGCTTGCACGTGTGAAGTTACTGCCAGAGGCGCTTGCCATGTTGGAGAAATACAAAGACCCGACAAGACCTACTCTTTTACCGCCACAGGAATTTCGAGTGCTGAGAGGTAACATGAAAAGTCTCCGAGTACTATCTGGCATAAGTATGGATTTGGTCTATCATGTTGGACGGCACAGTTTCGCATCGCTCGTTACGCTCGAAGAAGGTGTTCCGATAGAGACTATCAGCAGAATGCTTGGTCACAACAACATTCAGACCACGCAAATCTATGCACGTGTCACCCCGAAAAAGCTATTTGAGGATATGGACAAGTTCATCGAAGTCAACAAGGACTTCAAGTTTGTCCTGTAATATTATCACAAAATAAGAAAGGAACATAACAATGAGAAGTACATACAAGCAGTTTTATTATATCAACCGTGGCAGAGTAAAGGCAGACGGAACCACATCTATATTTTGCCGTATCACGATTGACGGCAAAGTGTCAGCCATAGCAACAGGTCTTTACTGTGCTCCTGAAGAATGGGACACGAAAAAAGGTGAAGCCAAGAATGCAAGAGTGAACGGACAACTGCAAGTGTTCAGACAAAGAATTGACGAAGCCTACGAGCAGGCAACAAAGGAAAAGGGCATCGTTACCGCCGAGATTCTGAAGAATGTTATTGTTGATGCAAATACTATCCCGATGACATTGCTTGCCACTGGCGAGGAGGAGCGTGAACGCCTTAGGCTGCGCTCCATCCGTATTAACTCAACATCTTCTTATCGCCAATCGAAGACATCGCAGCTCAACTTGCGAGAGTTCATCGGGTTACGAGGAATGAATGACATTGCATTTGAAGATTTGACTGAGGAATTTGGCAAATCTTATAAGTTGTTCTTGATTGGCAAAGGGTATAGTGCATCCAATACGAACCATAATCTTTGTTGGTTGCAACGCTTGGTTTATATCGCAGTTGACAGAGGTCTGCTGAAATTCAATCCACTGGAAGATGTCGGATATGAAAAGAAAGGCTCACCAAAGCGTAGACATATATCCAGAAATGACTTGCTGCTCATTATGGAGACTCCTATGGAGGATAAGGCATTGGAGTTGGCACGAAGAATGTTTGTTTTCTCCAGCCTTACAGGTTTGGCTTATGTCGATTTACGTAACCTGTATCCACACCATATCGGGATGACGGCAGACGGTAGAAAATACATCCGTGAGAAAAGAGCAAAGACCAACAACGAAGCGTTCATTCCCTTGCATCCGATAGCTGAACAAATAATGTCGCTATACAATACAGCGGATGATAGCAAACCTGTTTTTCCTCTTTCTTCACGTGATTCCATGTGGTTTGAATTTCATTCACTCGGTGTGGCTTTGGGTATCAACGAGAACCTTACCGCACACGTTGCAAGACATACATTCGGAGTAAACATGGTTACTTCGGGCATATCAATGGAAAGCATCGCCAAGATGATGGGGCATTCCAACCTGCGAAGCACCCAGGTCTATGCCGTCATCACCGATGACAAGATATCCAAGGACATGGACAAGCTGATGCAGCGCAGAGAAACAAAAGAAACTGACCAGAATAAAAATAAGGAGGACGGGAAATGAACAGAGGGATAATAACTATCAGCGAGAGCGGAACAGTATCCATGCCGACCGATACTGTATGGATGACCATGCAGGAGATTGCCGACATGTATAATGTGTTCGGCTGCTATGTGCGCAAGGCTGTCAAGGCTATATTCAAGGACGGCATTCTGAAAGAGCAGGGTGTACGCCGTCATGTCAGGAAGAACGACCGCATCAGCTATGATGTGTATAGCCTTGAACTCGTCATTGCGGTAGCCTTCCGTATTGACAGCATTGAGAGCAGAGCCTTTCGGGAGTTCATCATGCAGTCCGTCATCGGCAGACAGACAAGCCGCACTAAACTGGTCTGTATCTTTACAGAGAACGCAATGGCATAGACCTGCCATAAAGCAACGTTCCTTGGAGGCTTTGCGCCTCCAGCCACTTGGGCGAACCACCGCAGTGTTTTAGCTTTTACCTTTGCACCCAGGAATCAAGTTAGGATATTTGGTTAATGGGTGTTAAG